>Ga0070664_100000306_pt1 | contig 35640 bp, 26 predicted proteins | sample KBSC73metaG_FD_65863 | JGI IMG/M metagenome (GOLD analysis project Ga0070664, IMG submission 65863) | Corn rhizosphere microbial communities from Kellogg Biological Station, Michigan, USA - KBS C7-3 metaG | ecosystem: Host-associated > Plants > Roots > Rhizosphere > Soil ... | reverse complement strand
ATCCCGCCGCCATCGCGTCCAATATCCTTCCGCCGTGCTTTACGTTTGCCGACATCCAACCCTCGGGACATTCTCCGGCATGAACGCGGAAAGAACGTTGCGGGAAAGACTGCTGGAAACGATGGGCGCGCCGAAATACCGGCCGATGACCCGCTCCGAGCTCGCCCGCCACCTCGAGGTCCCCTCCGACGCGCGCTCCGATCTGCGCGCCGTGCTCGCCACGCTGGTGAAGGAAGGCCGCATCACCGAGGCGAAGAAATCCCGCTACGAGCTCGCCGGCAAGACCGGCGGCAACCAGCTCACCGGCACCGTCCGCTTCCACCCGAAGGGCCACGCGTGGTTCTACCCGGACCAAACCGATCCGCGCAACCAGGCCAGCGGCATCGACCTGCAAAAATATTCCCGCATCTACATCGCCCGCCGCGACGCCGGCACCGCCCTCGACGGCGACCGCGTGCTCGTCTCCGTCCGACTCCCCTCGCCGCCCCGCTTCCGCAAGGGCATGCGCATCCAGGAAACCGCCGACGAGGACGCCAAGGGCAAGGTCGAGCGCATCGTCGACCGCCGCTCCGGCCGCCTCGTCGGCGTCTTCCGCCGCAAAGGAAAGTTCGCCACCGTCGAGTGCGAGGACCTCGCCATCGACCGCCCGATCGAAATCACCGGCGACACCACCGCCGAGCCGGGCCAGCTCGTCGTCGTCGACCTCGAGCAATGGAGCGACCGCCTGACCGCGCCGCGCGGCCGCATCATTGAAGTGCTCGGCTGGCCGGGCGATCCGGGCGTCGACATCATCGGCGTGATCCACCGCCACGGCCTGCGCACGTCGTTCCCCGAGGAGGTCATCGCCGAGGCCCACGCCACGCCCGAGCAGCCGGACGCGCAGGAAATCGCCCGCCGCTCCGACTGGCGCGACAAGCTCGTCATCACCATCGACCCCGCCGACGCCAAGGACCATGACGACGCGATCTGGCTGGAAAAAACCGACCGCGGCTGGACCCTCGCCGTCCACATCGCCGATGTCTCCCACTATGTCCGCCCGCACACCGCCCTCGACAAAGAGGCGATCGAGCGCGGCAACTCGACCTACCTCGTCGACCGCGTGCTGCCGATGCTGCCGCCCGAGCTCAGCAACGGCATCTGCTCGCTCAAGCCGGACGTCGACCGCCTGACGAAGTGCGCGCTGATGGAAATTTCGCCGCAGGGCGAGATCAAGAAAGCCCGCTTCCTCGACGCCGTGATCCACAGCCGGGCGAAGCTTTCCTACGAACAGGCACAGGCGATCCTCGACGGCCAACCCGCGCCGGAAGGCTCGGAGGCCGGCCTTGAGGAACTCGTCCGCGAGGCGTGGAAAATGGCGTCCGTGCTGCGCCGCCGCCGCTTCGCCGAAGGCGCGCTCGATCTGGAGATGCCGGAGATCAAGGTGAAGCTCGACGAGCACGGCCGCGCCTGCGGCGTCATCCCGGTCGAGCACACCGCCAGCCACCAGCTCATCGAGGAATGCATGCTCGCGGCGAACGAAGCCGTCGCCCGCATGCTCAAGGGCCGGCAGAAACCCGCCGTCCACCGCATCCACGAGGACCCGGATTTCTCCCGCCTCGCCGAGTTCACCGAGACCGCCAAACAACACGGCTACCAGCCCGGCGACCTCTCCAACCGAGCCCACATCCAGAAGCTGCTCGACGAGTCGAAAGGCCGCCCGGAGGAGCACGCGATCAAGCTCGGCCTGCTCAAGAGCCTGAAGCGCGCCGCCTATTCGCCCGATCCGATCGGCCACTACGGCCTGGCGAAGGACGACTACTGCCACTTCACCAGCCCGATCCGCCGCTACGCCGACCTCATCGTCCACCGCGCGATGCAGGCCTTCCTCGACAACGCGCCGAAGAAGCCCGACCGCACGCCGTCCCAGGAGGAGCTGCGCGAAATTTCCCGCCACATCTCCGACACCGAGCGCAAGTCCGCCGACGCCGAGAGCGAGACGAAGCAGATCAAGATGTTCGAGTTCCTCGAACGCGTCGCCGCCCAGGAGGAGCCGATCGTCTTCGACGGCCTCGTCACCGACGTCCGGCCGATGGGCCTCTTCGTCGAAATCCCGAACCTCAGCCTGCGCGGCGCGGTGAAACGCGAGGACCTGCCCGGCGAGCGCTGGCGCTTCGAAAGCTTCCGCATGGCCTGGGTGAACTGGGAGGGCCAGTCGATCCAGCTCGGCATGCGCCTGCCGCTCGAAGTCGCCTCCGTCAACCGCGAGCGCCGCTTCGTCGACTTCCGCATCGCCGTCAGCGCGGACCAACCGGTCGGCAAAACCGAGCGCTTCAACCCGCCCATCGACCCGCGCGGCAAGCAAGGCAAACCCGGCAAAGCCCCCAAGATTGCCAAAGGAAAACCCGGCCCCTCCGCCAAAGACGTCAAACAACAGCGCGCCGAAGAAACCAAGGGCAAGAAGCCCTTCCCGCAGGCCAAGTTCGGAGGGAAGAAAGGGAAGAAGCGGCGGTGAGGGGGTGAGTATCAGCGCAGTCGTTCAGCGCACCTGACCAATCGTCCGCTGACCAGATGGTCAAATATTACAACACGCCGTACTTCATACGAATCTCATCTAGGCGCTTCATAAGAAACACTGGCGAAGCCGCATCCTCCAAAACCCTCCTTTCCAGAGGAAGCAATTGCTTAATTGCCCGGTGGCGCACACGCCAGTATAGCAGCCCAAAAGACGCCAAGTGAAGCGAGGCCGAATCCGCAGCCAAGAAGAACGAGTTCACAGCCCCCACCGGACTCAATTCACCTCTCCCAACCTCTAGCAGGCCCAGCGAGAATGAATGGGCACTCTGTGAGAAGAGAGTGTAGAGCCCGCTCTCAATACGAAGAGGCAGCAGCCTCGGGCCTGAGTATCGCGCATGCAGGTACGGCGATTTCCCCCGACTTAGATTTTCCCTGTGCTTTTCATCGAGCGATTTAAACACAGGATTCTTGGCAAGCTCCTCCAGCGACGATTGCCTCCCCGCACGATGCCAGAAATCGGACTTTGACGTACCGAGGCGGTCATGAATTTTCTCAATATCAGTAGAGTGATTTAGCAGAAACAGATGCAACCGCATATGCGCCTCATCTTTGGATAGACCGACCTCCAAGAAGTAGGAAGCGGCCTTATGCACCTCCATAATGCAACGGGAAAGCACGCATACAGCGCCCACATCGGTCTGATTCTCCCCACCTGCGAGTGTCAAAATGGAGCGTCCATGTTGAACAGCTTTCGCGAACAAGCCATGGCCGTAGAGCACACGTGAAGTAGATACAGAACTCTCGCGAGCGCGGGAAAGAACCTGCTCACAAACTTCAACCACGCTTCTCAAAGAATGAACTTTTGACACCTAACAACGTTGTAATCAACCAACTGGAATCTGAGGGCAATCAAACGACCGATCGACGACCATGGTCAAAGGCTACCCGAAATCGCTAAACTCGACATCCCCGCTTGTATAGACACGGCGTTGGCGAGCCAAGCCGGAAAGGGCGTTGGATGCCCCGGACTGTTGGAGCTTGGGCGGAGGCAAGCCTCCGCGCTCCGGGTCAGACCGCCGGGTCTCCCTCCAACCGCGCCTGCTTCTTCGCCGCGGCCAGCGCGGCAACCGGTCCGATGATGGGCAACAGCCAGCAAAGCAGAATCCAAAGGGGGGCGAGCGCTCCGCGAAAGCTGCGTGCCGAAACCAGCGTGGCGCGGATCGCGAGCAGGATGGCGGCGATCAAGACCAGCAGGTTGATCATCTGGACGATGAGCATCGGCCAACGGACCCCGAATTGAGCGAAGATTTCGTTTTCCATAAGCAGCGGCAATTTCCAATGGTGTTATGGATCGCCAGATCGGCTTTGAGAAGGCTTATCCGGCGACCTTGGACGGAGGCATGGTGGGCGACCCGATTGAGGATCTTCGTCCCAAAGGGACAGCTCATACCAGCCAGGGGTGAAACCCCTGGGACCGGATCGTGGGAGAAACCGCGTCCCAGCGGGACGCCTCATGCGGTGACCGGCCCGCATGATCGCCTTCGACGCCGCCCTGCATGAGGCGTCCTTGCAGGACGCGGCGGGTTCCGGGGGAATCGGGCCCCCGGGGTTTCACCCCGGGCTGGTATGAAGCGTCCCCTTGGGACGCGGTGACCGGAACGCCCCCGTCCGCGCCATTGGCCACCGCGTCTGCGCCATTGGTCACCGCGTCTGCGCCATTGGTCACCGCGTCTGCGCCATTGGCCACCGCATCTGCGCCAGTGACAACCGCGTCCGCGCCAGCGACAACCGCGTCTGCGCCAGTGGCTCGGCGGCAAGGTAGGGCTATCTCAGGCTGTCCGTAACCCACCCCTCTTGATCTCGGAGGGATCCTTGAGATTAGCCGGTGGCGCGAGCCACCGGTTAGGAGCGGTGATCGATTGAGCCCCGGCAGGGGCGAAGGAAATCGGAGTCATGCCATGATGGACGACCGCCCCCTCCACCGCCCCTGCCGGGGCGGAATACCCGCTGTGCCGCTGCCCCGGTGGTTTCACCACCGGCTAATTTCCAACATCCCTGCCGGGATGAAGCCAAATCAGAACGGCACGTCGTCGCCCCAGGCGTCGCCGCCGCCGACTTTCCATTCCTCGACCATGTCCGGCGGGCAGTCGTCGAGGAAACGCGACGGCCGCTGGATGACGTCGCCGCTGTAGGACTTCGGGTTGATCATCGGGTAGCTGAGATACAGCTCGTCCTTCGCCCGGGTAATCGCGACGTAGAACAAGCGCCGCTCCTCCTCCAGCGCGGCCTCGTCCTCGGAGTCGAGGATGCGGCCGTTCGGGAACTGCCCGTCGGTCAGCCAGATCAGGAACACGACCTTCCATTCCAGCCCCTTCGCCTGGTGGATCGAGGAAAGCGTCACGCTTTCGTCGTCGCGCGCCGTCTTGTCGCCGGTCGGCTCGCCGTCGGTGGAGCTCATCAGCGAGAGCTGGGCGAGGAACTCGAGCACGTCGTCGAAGCCCTGGCCGTAGGACATCAGCTGCTCGATGTCGCTGCGACGGTTGTCGTAGTTGTCGAAGCTCTCCTTGAGGTAGTCGTCGTAAACGCCCTCCAGCACGCTGAAGATCATGTCCGACGGGCGGGCGAACTCGCCGCCGGGCGTGAGCTCATCGAGCGTGTAGCAGAGCTGTTCCCAGTGCTTCGCCGCCTTTTTCGGCGCTTTGAACGGCAGCAGCACCGCCGACCATTTTTCCGGCGGCGTGTCGCGCGCGGCATCCTCCGTCTTCAGCCAGCACTGCCACAGCTTGTCCGCCGCCGCCGGACCGACGCCCGGCATGAGCTGGAGCATGCGCTTGAAGCTGACCTCGTCCTTGCGGTTCGTGACGAAGCGCAGGAAGGCGGAGACGTCCTTGATGTGCGCCTGCTCGAAGAAGCGCAGCCCGCTGGTGATGGCGAACGGGATGCCGCGGCGGGTCAGCTCCATCTGCACCTCCAGGCTCTGGAAGTGCGCGCGGTAGAGCACGGCCATCTCCTCCAGCGGAATCCCCTCGTCCCGCAGCTCCAGCATCCGCTGGGCGACGAATGCCGCCTGCGTGGAAGGATCGTCGAGCGGGACGAGCGCCGGCTTCACCCCGAGCGCCGGACGCGACGAATGGAGATCCTTTTCAATCCGCAGCCGGTTCGCCCGGATCGCGGCGTTCGAGAGATCGAGGATCTCGGGCACGCTGCGGTAGTTCGTCTCGATCTTGAAAATCTGCGCACCCGGATAGCGGCGCTGGAACGTGAGGATGTGCTCCATGTCCGCGCCGCGCCATGAGTAGATCGACTGCGCGTCGTCGCCGACCGCCATCAGGCTGTTCGATTCGCCCGCCAGCAGGTCGATCATCCGGCTCTGCACGGCGTTGGTGTCCTGATACTCGTCGACCAGCACGTGGCGGAACTTGTTCCGGTAGAGGTTGAGGATGTCCGGGCGGTCCTCGAACAGGCGCACGGTGAGCACCAGCAGGTCGTCGAAGTCCATCGAGTTCGTCTCGCGCTTCTTCGCCACGTAGCCGTCGCGCACCATGGCGATCTCCTCCGCCCATTCGTCGAAATAGGGATAGCGCGTGGCGATGATGTCCTCCAGCGATTCGCCGGTGTTCTCGATCAGGCTGAAGATCGTCGCCAGCACATCGGCCTTCGGGAAGCGGCGCTGCTTGGTGTCGATGTCGCAAGCGGCGATCACGCCGGTGAGCAGCGACTTCTGGTCGTCGCGGTCGAGGATCGAGAACGAGCGGGTGAAGCCGAGATCCTCGGCGTGGCGGCGCAGAATGCGGTTGCCGATCGAGTGGAACGTTCCCGCCCACAGGTCGGACGTGTCCTGGTTCACCAGCTCGCGGACGCGGCCGATCATTTCGCGCGCCGCCTTGTTGGTGAAGGTCAGCAGCAGGATCTCGCGCGATTGCACGCCGTGGTCGAGCAGCCACGCGACGCGATAGGTCAGCGTGCGGGTCTTGCCCGAGCCCGCGCCCGCGATCACCAGCGCCCGGCCGGGCGGCGACGACACGGCGGCGTATTGCTCGGCGTTGAGTTCGGCACGGTAGTCGATGCCGGACGCCGGAGCGGTCTGCCGTCGGTGAAGCGTGTATTCGCGGGCCACGCCGGAAGCTTCGCGAAATGCGGGCGCGGATCAAGGTTGCGACATCAATTGGACCGCGGACTTCAGTCCGCATCCGCCTGGCATGACGGGGCGGACTGAAGTCCGCGGTCCAATTGGGGGCTCACGCCTTGTGGAACACCAGCTTGCCGCCCTCGGCGTCGGCTTGGATGACGTCGCCGTCGACGAATTTCCCGTCGAGCACGTCGAGGCTGAGCGGATCGAGCAGGTGGTGCTGGATCGCCCGCTTCAACGGCCGCGCGCCGTAGACCGGATCGTAGCCGAGGTTGCCGAGCAGTTCCTTGGCCGGTTCGGTCAACGCCAGCGCGAGGCCTTGCTTGGCGAGGCGCTTGCGGACGCGGTCGAGCTGGAGATCGACGATGAAACTCAGTTCGTCGCGCTTCAGGCGGTCGAAGATGATGATCTCGTCGATGCGGTTGAGGAACTCCGGCCGGAAATGGCCGCGCAGGGCTTCGGTCACCTTGGCCTCGCGCTGCTCGGCGTTCTCCTCGTGGAGGATGTATTGCGAGCCGATGTTCGAGGTCATGATCAGCACCGTGTTGCGGAAATCGACCGTGCGGCCCTGGCCGTCGGTGATGCGGCCGTCGTCGAGCACCTGCAGCAGCACGTTGAAGACGTCCGGGTGCGCCTTTTCGATCTCGTCGAAGAGCACGACGGAATACGGCTTGCGCCGGACGTGCTCGCTGAGCTGGCCGCCTTCCTCGTAGCCGACGTAGCCGGGAGGCGCGCCAATCAGGCGGGCGACGCTGTGTTTCTCCATGTATTCCGACATGTCGATGCGCACCATCGCGCCTTCGTCGTCGAACAGGAACTCGGCGAGCGCTTTCGACAGCTCGGTCTTGCCGACGCCGGTGGGACCGAGGAACAGAAACGAGCCGATCGGGCGGTTCTCGTCCTGCAAGCCGGCGCGGGCGCGGCGGACGGCGTTCGACACGGCACCGATCGCCTTCTTCTGGCCGATCACCCGTTCGCCCAGCCGTTGCTCCATGTGCACGAGCTTCGCGCGTTCGCCTTCCTGCAGGCGGCTCACCGGAATGCCGGTCCATGAGGAAACCACGCGGGCGATGTCTTCCTCGGTGACTTCCTCTTTCAACATCGCGCCGTTCTTCTGCAGCGACGCGAGCTGGTCTTTCGCGGCTTCGAGTTCCTTCTGCGCCTGCGGCAACTGGCCGTAGGTCAGCTCGGACGCGCGGGTCAGGTCGCCGATCCGCTGGGCGCGTTCGGTTTCCGCCTTCACGGTTTCGATTTTCTCCTGCGCCGCTCGTACTTCGTCGATGATCGCCTTCTCGTTGCGCCACTGGGCGACGAGGCCGGACGATTTTTCGCGCAGGTTCGCCTGCTCTTCCTTCACCTTCGCGAGACGCGCCTCGCTGGCCTTGTCGGTTTCCTTTTCGAGCGCCTTCTTCTCCATTTCGAGCTGGAGAATCTGTCGTTCGAGCTGGTCGATCTCGGTCGGCATCGAATCGAGTTCGATCTTCAGGCGCGACGCCGCCTCGTCCATCAGATCGACGGCCTTGTCCGGCAGAAAGCGGTCGGAAATGTAGCGGTCGGAAAGCGCGGCGGCGGCGACGAGCGCGCCGTCCTGGATGCGCACGCCGTGGTGCACTTCGTAGCGTTCCTTCAGCCCGCGGAGGATCGCGACGGTGTCCTCGACCGACGGTTCGCCCACCATCACCGGCTGGAACCGGCGTTCGAGCGCGGCGTCCTTTTCGACGTGCTTGCGGTATTCGTCGAGCGTGGTCGCGCCGATCGTCCGCAGTTCTCCGCGGGCGAGCTGGGGTTTGAGCAGGTTCGAGGCGTCGACCGCGCCCTCGCTCGCGCCGGCGCCGACGATCGTGTGCAGCTCGTCGATGAAGAGAATGATCTCGCCGTTCGAGTCGGTGACTTCCTTGAGGAACGCCTTGAGCCGCTCCTCGAACTCGCCGCGGTATTTCGCCCCGGCGAGCATGCCGCCGAGATCCATCGCGATGAGTCGCTTGTTCTTCATCGAATCCGGCACGTCGCCGGAAACGATGCGGCGGGCGAGACCTTCGACGATCGCGGTTTTGCCGACGCCGGGCTCACCGATGAGAACGGGATTGTTTTTGGTCCGGCGGGAAAGCACCTGCAGCACGCGGCGGATCTCGTGGTCGCGCCCGATCACCGGGTCGATCTTGCCGGCGCGGGCGCGGGCGGTCAGGTCGGTGCCGTATTTCTCCAAGGTCTGGTATTTGCCCTCCGGATCTTGGTCGGTGACTTTCTGCGAACCGCGCACCGATTGGATTGCGTCGCGCAGCTTCTTGTCATCCACCCCGGCGTCCTTGAGCAGCTTGCCGGCGGGCGAATCGGACTTCAACGCGCCGAGCAGGAAGTGCTCCACGCTCAGGTAATCGTCGCCGAGCGACTCGCGGGCCTCGTCGGCCGCATCGAGCGCGGCGCGCAGTCCGTAGCTGAGTTGCGGTTGCGACGACGCGCCCTGCATCCGCGGTTCGCGGTCGAGCGCACTGGCGACCGCGGCCTTCAGCCGGGTGACATCGACTCCGGCTTTCTGCAAGATCGGCACGGTGATCCCGCCCTCCTGCTGGAGCAAGGCGAGCAGCACATGGGCGCTCTTCAGCTCGGCATGGGACGATTTCGACGCCAAGCGCTGGCCGGCTTGAAGCGCCTCCTGAAGCTTGAGGGTGAGTTTGTCGAGGGACATGGGATGAGGAGGGAATCTAGCAGGAAACCCGGTCCTCCGCTACTTCCGGCCTGACCGTTTCCTCCCTTCACGCATCGCATAGCAAAAACTTGGCGCAACTAATTTTTCCCAAGTTCTTGTCAGGACTCCCGATCTCGCCAAGCCACCGCCTCCCCTGCTGCAATGGCCGGCGATGCTGGCCCGCCCGCAGCCCTATCCCGGAAATCCGGCTTATCTGGCTACCGTTTTCCTCGCCGATCGCCCTCCCGGCGGCTGGCCGGAGCGCTTCGCAGTAATCACCGCCTGCAACCCGGTCGGAAACCGGCAGGCGTCCCCCGAGGAAAATCAGCGGGCGAACGCCCGGCTGCTCGGCGCGTTGCGGGCCGCCGGCCACGCTCCCTTCGCCGTCACCGGCGCGTCACCAGATCTGGCGCACCAGGAACCGGGCTGGGGCTTCGCCTGCGAAACCCCGGATCTCCCCGCGCGAGTCGCCGCCGACTTCGATCAAGACGCGTTTTTCTGGATCGAACACGGCCGGATCTTCCTCGCCTGCGATGCCTCGGGCCACGGCTGGCCGGTCGCGGATTGGGCCGAGCGCTTGACCGGCCTCAAACCGCCGCCGGCAGCTGGAACGACATGAACTTCCGTTGGAAGTCCGTCGGCGACATGCCGTAGAACTGCTGAAACTCGCGGCCGAACACCTTGTGCGAGGTGAAGCCGAGGTCGATGGCGACCTCCTTGATCGCCGATCCCTCGCGCAGCAGCGCCCGCGCAGCCACCATTCGCTCGCGGCGCATCCAGTCCTTCGGGCTCAGGCCGAGGCCGTCCTCGAACACACGGCGCAGGTGGCGCTCGGAAAGGCCGAGCTCGCTGCACAGCGCATCCACACGGTATCGGTTTTCACGGACCAGCGTGGACAAGGAAAGCGGCAGAGGCTCCTTGGAGCAGATCACGAGAAACTGACCGTTGCGGTGGATGATTTCGACGTCGCGTCGTTTCACAAAAACAGGGAGGGGAATATTAAAGAGACGGCTCGGGCACAATAAACCCGAACCGCGTCCATATGTCAATTTCCCATACTAACCGCTAGATTTCTCGCAAACGGCTCAGATCAGCCCCAGCGCGGAGGAAATCAGCAGGTCGTCGTCAAACAACCAACGGGCGGCTCCACCACCGGGAGTGGCCGCCGGATTGGCCGGTGTTTCCACCACCTCGATCTGCAAGCCGGGGCCGCGCACGCGCCGGGCGCTACCGCCCGCTTCCTGCAGGGCGAGCATGGCGGCGAGCACGCGCACCGCCTCCGGAGCCTCGGCCCGGCCGAGCAAGGCGTCCACGAGACCCGGCATCGGGTCGACCGCCGCGGAAAGCCGGCTGGTGGTTTCCCCCGCCTCCACGGCCACCTCGCCGGCACCGGCCAGCCGCAGCGCCGCGGCCAGCGCGGTGATCCGCCCCGGCAGGCCCGACACGGCCAGCGCTGCGGGCAGCGCCTTTTCCAAGTCCGCCGCCAGCGCCGCCTGCCGCGCGTGCAGCTTGCCCCAGTCGGGCGAGCTCACCTCCAACTCACCGGATGCCGAGCCGGAACGGCCGGAAACGCCGAGCCGCACAAAGGCGGCCACCGCCTCGCCGGCACGGGTCAACGGGGTGCCCGAGCAGACCGGCACCAGCGCGAACGCCGCCAGCCGCGTGGCCATCAACACGTTGCCCATCGCCTGCATCTTGGCCGAAAGCAGGGCGTCGCGCTCGCGCTTGACGATGTAGAACTCCATCGCGCGGCGCAACGTTACCTCCAGCTGGGGGATGTCCCACGGCTTGGTGATGTAGCGAAAAATTCCGCCGTGGTTGACCGAGCCGATGGCGGCATCGATGTCGGAATATGCGGTCGAAAGGATCTTGATGATGTCGGGCCAGTCGGCCGCGATCTTCGAGAGGAAGCCGACGCCGGTTTCGTTCGGCATGCGCTGGTCGGTCACGATGATGCCGATCTCGTTCGCGTTGCGGCGGAACACTTCCAAAGCTTCGACCCCGTCGGCCGCCTCCAGAATACGGAATTTCTCGCCGAACAACCGTCGGAAATACTTCCGGGTCTTCTCTTCGTCGTCGACGAACAGAATGGCGTAACGCTGGTAGTCGTACTGGTCGATGTCAGGCATAGCGATGAGGGCAAACTAGGTTCAGGCGGTCAGAGCGGGTAGATCATCCTCCTGCACGACCGGTGCGGAAGGGAAATGTAGGCGGAAAGCGGTGAAATCGTGCGGGCGGCTGTCGACCTCGACGCGGACCTGGTGGCGGTCGAGGATCTGATGGGTGATGCTCAAGCCGAGCCCCATCCCCTGCCCCACGTCCTTGGACGTGTAGAAGGGATCGAAAATCTTCTGCACGTGCTCGGGAGGGATGCCGATGCCGTTGTCGCGGACCGTCACGAGCCAGCCCTGCATGGACGGCTGGAGCTCCACGTCGATGCGGCCTTCCAGCTCGGGCTCCGTTTTCCGCCGCTCCTGGATCGCGTCGACGCTGTTTTGCAGCAGGTTGACGAAGACCTGCACCAGTTGGTTGGAGTTCCCCTTGATCGGCGCCTGCGACGGCGCCTCGACGCGGAAGGCGATCGAGCCGTTGATCTGGTGCCCGGTCATACGGCGCGAGCGCTCGATGATCTCCACCAGATCGGCGTCGCCCTCGGCCGCGCTCGGCTCGTCGCGGGTGAACTGACGGAGGTCGGCGATGATCTGGGAAACCCGCTCCACGCCCTCGCGGATGTCGCCGAGAATGTCGGCGTAGTCCGGCCGCTCGTCCTCGGGCAGCATGCGGGAGAAGGTTTCAAGCGCGTGGATGCCGGCGCGCGAGTAGTTCAGCGGGTTGTTGATCTCGTGGATCAGCCCGGCGCTCATCCGTCCGAGCGCGGCGAGCTTCTCGTTGCGCACCAGCAGCACCTCGTTCTCCTTGATCTGCTCGATCGCCGCCTGCAGCTCGCGATTGAGCTCCTGCAGTTCCCGACGGATGCGCGCCATGGCGAGCTGGTTCTCCAATCGGAGGCCGAGTTCGGCGCTCGAAAACGGCTTGGTCAGGAAATCGCTGGCTCCGGCCTCCAGCGCGGCGAGCTTCGTCTGTTCGTCCGCCCGCGCGGTCAGGATGATCACCGCGGTGCCGCGCGTCGCGTGGTTCTCGCGGATCGCCTGGCAGACCTCGACGCCGTCCATCTCCGGCATCATGTGGTCGAGCAGCACCAGTTGCGGCTGGTGCTGTTTGGCGAGCTGGAGAGCCTGCGCGCCGTCGGACGCCTCGATCACGTCGACGTCCTCCATCTGCATCCGCAGGAAGCGGCGGATGTCCGGCTCGTCGTCGGCGATCAACACCAGCGGCCGTGCTCCGCTCCGGCGGCCGATCGGAGCCGCCATGGCCGCGCCCGGCCCTCTGACGGGGGCTGCCTCCTGCACTTTCGACGGCATGGCCATGGCCGCGCGGCGGTGCAAATCCGCGATAATCGAATCGCCCGCGTCGGCTCCGGCCGGCTCGTCCGCCTCGTCCGCGGCTTCAACCGCCGGCAGTTCGACGAAGAACGTCGTGCCGCGGCCCGGCTCGCTTTCCGCCCGGATCGCGCCGTCCATCGCCTCGCACAGGCTGCGGACCAGCGAAAGGCCGATGCCCGCGCCCTGGAACTTGCGGGTCGAGGAATTGTCGACCTGCCAGAAACGCTCGAAAATCCGCGGTAGCACCTCCGGCGGAATGCCCACGCCGGTGTCGGCCACCGAGAGCCGCAGCCTGCCGTCCTCGACGCGGGTCTTCACCTCGATCGAACCGCGGGCCGGCGTGAACTTGATCGCGTTGACGACCAGGTTGAGCACGATCTTGTCGAACTTATCGCGGTCGACCATCCAGCGGCCCTCTTGCGGGCCGTCCCACACCAGCGCGACATGGTCCTGCTCGGCGAGATGGCGGACCGATTTCAACAGTCCGTCGAGGTGCGATCGCAGTTCGGTCGGCTGTGGCGACAGGTCGGCGTGGCCCGTGTCGAAGCGCACCAGGTCGAGTAGGTCGTCGATGAGCTTGAGCAGACGCAGGCCGTTCTGCCCGAGAAGGTCGACCATTTCCACCCCGCGCGGGTCGGTCTGCAGTGGCGGCAACTTCCGCAAACGGTCGCTGATGCCGAGCATGACGGTCAGCGGCGTGCGCAGCTCGTGGCTGATGTTCGCGAAGAAGCGGGTCTTCGCCTCGTCGAGCTCGCTGAGCTGGCGGTTCTGCGCCTCGACGGTGGCGCGCGCGCGCTCGACCTCACGGCGCAGACAGAACTCGCGGAAGCGCAGACGCTCGTAATAAAGGCTGCCGGCGAGCACGAACACGCCGGTCACAAACAGGAAGTAGGCGTTGTTGAACGAGGTTCCGGGGTGGAGGCTGGCGGCCGAAAGCGCGATGGCCAGCGCGTAGCTGGCGAAACACGACACGACCATCACCAGCGTGTTCCAGAACGACCAGCGCAGCAGGATCGAAAGCCCCAGCAGGACGAGGTTCAGGCCCGCGTAATACACCGAGTTGCCGCCGCCGGTGACCACGATCATCCAGCAGATCGAGATCGTCGGGATCAGCGGAATCAGCTGCGCGAGGCCCTGCGCGATGGAACGGCTCCGCCATCGCACGCGCAGCAGCGGGCAGAGCACCAGCAGCGGCACGGCCGCGACCACCCGGATCAGCAGGAACTCCGCCGCCTTTTCCGGAAAGACCATCCAGTCCAGCAGCGAGCCCGCCAGCATGAACGCCCCGGCGAGCCTCGCCGCGAGGCATGCGTTCACCACGAGCACGCCGTGCTCGTATTCCTGGAACGCGCCGCGCAATTCCGCCGGCTCCGGCAGGAGCTCCGTTGTTTTCGCGTTTTCAACCATCGGCCAGTCCGATTTCCAGGAACAGGTTCACGCCGGTGTCGTCCGCGAGCACGGACGTGTGCTTCACCGGAAATCCCTCGGGCACCAGATCCTCCATATCTTCCCGCCCGCGGTAAATTAGGTTCCACTCCATCAGGTATTCCATCCAGGCCTTCCGCGGGTTGCTGGAAGCGACGTTGGTGACGATCACCAGACCGCCCGGACGGACCATCGTGCAGAACAACTCGACCAGTTTCTTGCAGACGCGCTGCGACAAGTAGTCGAACAAGCCCGCGCAATAGACGACGTCATAGCCGCTGAACTCCTCCTCGCCGCCCTGCGAGGCCGCGCGCAGGAGCTGATGCACCGAGCGCTGGAAGTAGCGGAGCTTCGTCTCGCGGCCACCGTCGCGGCGGGCCTCGTCCATGCGCTCACGCGTGTATTCCAAGGTCTCGGCGTTGAAATCGAGCAGGTCGATCTCGACCAGATCGCTCTCGTCGCGCTCGCGCAGAAAACGCTGCACCTCGACCGCCGGGCCGCAGGCGAGGTTGAACACGCGGGTCTTGCCGTGGCCTATCCGCCGGCGCGTCTCGCGCGCCAGCGTCTCGATGAGGTAGTCGATGCGGTTGCGGTGGGCGACCACCGGCTCGGTGTGCAGCAGCGCGAAATTCAGCATCTTGGCGAACGCCGAGGAGCCCTCGTAGGGGTTGCGCAGCATCATGTTCACCATCTCGTAGTCGCCGGCATAGCCGAGCGGCTTGGTGTAGGTGCGGTAGAGGAACGGCGAGCACAGCACGATCGGATGCAGCTCGCGGCGGACGTATGACTTGTGCACCGCCGAGTCCGACTCGTCGATCTCCCCCGCCACCTGCTCGAAACGCTCCATCGCCGGCAGAACCTCCTCGACCACCCGCGTCTGCACCTGGCTGAAAATCTCCCGCTCCAGCTCGTCCCGCCGGCGGGTGACGGTCGTGCGGATCCCGACATCCACCCCCGTCAGCCAGTGCTGCACGCCGGACAGCAGGTTCGCCATGTCCGCCACCACCAGCTTGAACGGGTCCTGCACCCGGTTGCCTGATTTCCACTCGGACATGAACGAGGCGAACTGCGAGCTGAGGTCGCCACCGCCGCCGACGCTCGACAGGAAATCCAGCTCGACCCAGCCGTCGTCGAGGGTCGCCTCGCACACCAGCACGATGCCGGTATTGAGCAAATTGCTCACCACCGCCTTGCCGTGATACAGCAGGCGGCGCGACGCCATGATCCGGAAGTCCGATAGCACCTCCGACAGCTGGAGGATGCTATACGGGTTGTAGACCTCGAAAACCACCGAATACCTCTTGATCCTCAATAGATTGGCGGTCAATTCGACCCCCTGGCTATTCCGGCAGGTAATGACACTCTGGGAAGATTCGCCGACTAGCTCCATGGGTTTTGAGAAGTAAATTCACACGGAACAACGCGGGGAGCGCCGTCATATGCATGACGCAAAGCAGACACCACGCCTGAACCATACTAAAACAAGCAAATATCCGCGAGATTGACAACCATCTCGATCGAATCGGGCGATATTATCTGTTAGACCTTGAAACACAAACGCCCGGCCACCTCTCGGGCGGCCGGGCGTGCGGTGAATCGATCGGAAATCCGGCCGATCAGGCCAGGCTGCGGGCGCCTTCCTCCTCGGCGGCCTCCACCGGCTCGTGGAACACCGGCTCGGGTTCCTCGACGGTGAACTCGACCTCGATGTCGCGGTGGCAGTCGAAACCGGAGCCGGCCGGGATCAGGTGACCCATGATCACGTTCTCCTTGAAGCCGGTCAGGTAGTCGACCTTGCCGAGGGTCGCCGCTTCGGTCAGCACGCGGGTGGTGTCCTGGAAGGACGCCGCGGAGATGAACGAGTCGGTTTCGAGAGAGGCCTTGGTGATGCCGAGCAGCACCGGCTCGGCTTCGGCCGGCTTGCCGCCGCCCGCCACGATCTCGGCGTTGATCTTCTTGAACGAGGTGCGGTCGATCTGATCGCCCCACAGCAGCTGGTCGGCGTCGCCCGGCTCGGTGATCTTCACCTTGCGCAGCATCTGGCGGATGATGATCTCGATGTGCTTGTCGTTGATCTCCACGCCCTGGACGCGGTAGACGGACTGCACTTCGTTGACCAAGTGCTCCTGGAGCTCCTGCGCACCGCAGGCCTCGAGGAGATCCTCCGGCGAAACCGGACCTTCCGTGATCTGGTCGCCGCGGTTCACGCGGTCGCCTTCGGTCACGATGATGTGCTTGCCCATCGGCACCAGGTGCTCGACCTGCTCGCCGGTGTTGACGTCGGTGACGATGACCTTCTTCTTGCCGCGGACGTTGCCGCCGAAGGAAACCTCGCCGTCGATCTTGGCGATGACGCAGGCGTCCTTGGGCTTGCGGGCTTCGAACAGCTCCGCCACGCGCGGCAGACCGCCGGTGATGTCCTTGGTGCGGGCCACCTTGCGCGGGGTCTTGGCGAGCAGCGTGCCGCCGGTGACCTCCTCGCCTTCCAGAACGGAAAGGTGGGCGCCGACCGGGATCGAGTAGGAAGCCTTCACCTCCTTGGTCTTCGGATCGACGATGACGACCTGCGGGTGGAGGTCCTCCTTGTGGTCGGTGACGACCATGCCCTTCTTGCCGGTTTCCTTGTCGGTCTCCGACTGCACGGTGATGCCCGAGATCATGTCGCGGAACTCCACCTTGCCGGCCTTCTCCGTGAGAATCGGCACGTTGTACGGGTCCCAGGTCGCGACCACGTCGCCCTTCTTCACGTCGTCGCCGTCCTTGATCGAGATCACGGAACCGATGACGATGTTGTGGCTTTCGAGCTCGAGGCCGTCCTTGTCGCGGACCGAAAGCGAGCCGTTCTTGTTGAGCACGACCCAATTGCCATCGGCCGACTGCACCGCGCGAAGATCCTTGTAGACCACGCGGCCGCCGTTCTTCGCCTTGATGATCGGCTGCTTGAAGGTCGCCGCCGCCACACCACCGACGTGGAACGTACGCATGGTGAGCTGGGTGCCGGGCTCGCCGATCGACTGGGCGGCGATGATGCCGACCGCTTCGCCGATCTTCACCGTCTTGCCGGTGGCGAGGTTCAGGCCGTAGCAGCGGGCGCAGCAACCGCGGTCGGACTCGCAGGTGAGCACCGAGCGGATCTTGAGCTGCTCGTAGCCGATGCGCTCGATCGCCTGGGCCTGCTTTTCGGTGATCTCGTCGTCGATGCTGACGATGACCTCGCCGGTGACCGGATCCTTGACCTGCTCGCACGAGACACGGCCGTAGACGCGGAGGGAGAGCGAAGCCGCCTCCTCGTCGCCGTCATAGATCGCTCGGACGACGATACCGTTGGCGGTGCCGCAGTCCGGCTGGGTGACGATGACGTCCTGGGCCACATCGACCAGCTTGCGGGTCATGTAGCCGGAGTCCGCGGTCTTGAGCGCGGTGTCGGACAGACCCTTGCGGGCGCCGTGGGTCGAGATGAAGTACTCGAGCACCGACAGACCCTCGCGGAAGTTCGAAATAATCGGGCGTTCGATAATTTCGCCGGACGGCTTGGCCATGAGGCCGCGCATGCCGCCGAGCTGCTTGATCTGCGACTTGTTACCACGGGCGCCGGAATCGACCATCATGAACAGCGGGCTGAGGCCCTTGCCGTCGTTGTGCTCCAGCTTGCTGTAGAGCTTGTTGGCGATCTGGTCGGTGGCCTGGGTCCAGATGTCGACGACCTTCTGGTAGCGCTCGCCGTCGGTGATGACGCCGTTGCGGTACTGCTTGGTGACCTTCTCGACCTCCTCGTAGGCCTTGCCGATGATCTCCGGTTTCTCTTCCGGAATGACCATGTCGACGATACCGATCGAAGCGCCCGAGCGGGAGGCCTCCCTGAAGCCGAGGCTCTTGAGCTCGTCGAGGGTCTCGACGGTCTTCTTCTTTCCGCCCACCTGGTAGCAACGCCAGATGATGTCGGCCATGACCTTCTTGGTCACGTTCTTGTTGATGAAGCCGAGGCCGTCGGGCCAGATTTCGTTGAAGCGGACGCGGCCCGGAGTGGTTTCGATGATCTTCGATTCCTTGTCACCATAGACGGTGTCCTTGCCGAAGTCCGGATTGCGGACGCGGATCCAGGAGTGATACTTCACCTTGCGCGCGGCGATCGCGAACTCGACTTCCGACGAGTTCTCGAACAGCGGCAGGTGTTCCTGCTTCTCGCGGTCCTTCTGGGTGCGGACCGGGGCCCAGCTGAGGTAGTAGGAACCGAGAATGATGTCCTGCGACGGGGTGGTGATCGGGCGGCCGGACGCGGGCGAGAAGATGTTGTTCGGCGCGAGCATCAGCTGGCGCGCCTCCATCTGAGCCTCGACCGAGAGCGGGACGTGCACGGCCATCTGGTCGCCGTCGAAGTCCGCGTTGTAAGCGGTGCAAACGAGCGGGTGGACGCGGATCGCCTCGCCTTCGATGAGCTTCGGCTCGAACGCCTGGATCGACAGGCGGTGGAGCGTCGGCGCGCGGTTCAGCATCACCGGGTGGCCCTTGGTCACCTCGGCGAGGATGTCCCAGACCTCCGTCGTCTTGCGGTCGATCATCTTCTTGGCCGAGCGCACGGTGTGACAGTAGCCGAGTTCCTTGAGGCGGCGGATGATGAACGGCTCGAACAAGGTCAGCGCCATCTTCTTGGGAAGACCGCACTGGTTGAGCTTGAGGTCCGGACCGATGACGATGACGGAACGGCCGGAGTAGTCGACGCGCTTGCCGAGCAGGTTCTGGCGGAAGCGGCCGCCCTTGCCCTTGAGCATGTCGGACAGCGACTTGAGCGGACGGTTGCCGGCGCCGGTCACCGCGCGGCCGTGGCGGCCGTTGTCAAAGAGGGCGTCAACGGCCTCCTGCAGCATCCGCTTTTCGTTGCGGATGATGACCTCCGGCGTCTTGAGCTGGAGGAGGTTCTTGAGGCGGTTGTTGCGGTTGATGACGCGGCGGTAGAGGTCGTTGAGGTCGGAGGTGGCGAAACGGCCGCCTTCGAGCGGAACGAGCGGACGGAGGTCCGGCGGGATGACCGGCAGAACGGTCTGGATCATCCATTCCGGGCGCGACTTGGAGGCCGCGAAGCCCTGGGTGATCTTGAGGCGCTTCGAGAGCTTCTTCTTGTTCTGCTTCGACTTGGTCGCACCGAGCTCCTGCTCGAGCTTCACCGCGAGGTCGGCCAGATCGATCTGCTTGAGCAGGTCCTGGATCGCCTCGGCACCCATGCCGGCGCGGAACGCGCCCTCGCCGTAGGCGTCCTCCGCGTCGCGGAGCTCGGTCTCGGTGAGAAGCTGGCCGAGTTCGAGCGGGGTGTTGCCCGGCTCGGTGACGATGTAGTCCTCGTAATAGATCACGCGCTCGAGCTGGCGGGCGCTCATGTCGAGCACCAGGCCGATGCGCGACGGCATGCACTTGTAGAACCAGATGTGGCTCACCGGAACGGCGAGCTCGATGTGGCCCATGCGCTCGCGGCGCACGCGGCTGAGGGTCACCTCGACGCCGCAGCGGTCGCAGACGACGCCCTTGTGCTTGATGCGCTTGTACTTGCCGCAGGCGCATTCCCAGTCACGGGTGGGTCCGAAGATGCGCTCGCAGAAGAGACCGCCCTTTTCAGGTTTGAAAGTGCGGTAGTTGATGGTTTCCGGGTTCTTCACCTCACCCTTGGACCAGGAACGGATCACGTCCGGGGACGCGACCGTGATGGAGACCTGGTCGAAGGATTCGGGGCGTTCGTCGACGCCGAAGAGTTCGCGAAGGTTGGTGTCCACGCTGCTCATGTTAGGAAGGATGGTTCGGGCTCAGTTGGGGTTACGTGGCGCTATCAGAGGGTGAGGTCGTCGAGCGAGAAGTCGTCCAGGCCGCCGGTGATGCCGGAGCCGTGGCTCGAGCCGCGCTTGCCAGGACGGACGTCGAGGCCGAGGGACTGCATTTCCTTGATGAGAACGTTGAACGATTCGGGCGTGCCCGCCTCGAGGTTGTTGTCGCCCTTGACGATGGCTTCGTAGATGCGGGTGCGGCCCTGCACGTCGTCGGATTTGACGGTGAGGAGCTCCTGCAGGGTGTATGCGGCGCCGTAGGCTTCGAGCGCCCAGACTTCCATTTCCCCGAAGCGCTGGCCGCCGTACTGGGCCTTGCCGCCGAGCGGCTGCTGGGTGACCAGCGAGTACGGACCGACGGCGCGGGCGTGGATCTTGTCGGCGACCAAGTGACCGAGCTTCAGCATGTAGATCATGCCGACCACGACCGGGTTGTGGATGGGATCGCCGGTGCGGCCGTCGTACAACGTCGACTTACCGCCGGTGGAGCCGTCCTTGCCATCGCCGATCCAGGTGAAGCCGCGGCCTTCCGGTTCGCCCGGCTTGCGCTCGCGGAGCTCGCCCTTGTCGCCGATGAACTTCACGCCGTCGACCTGCTTGGCCTTGGACATGAAGTCCCAGATCACCGACTCCTTGATGCCGTCGAAAATCGGGGTGGCCACCTTGAAGCCGAGCGCCTTGGCGGCGACGCCGAGGTGGGTTTCGAGCACCTGGCCGACGTTCATTCGGGAAGGCACGCCGAGCGGGTTGAGGCAGATGTCGACCGGGGTGCCGTCCGAGAGGAACGGCATGTCTTCCTCCGGCACGATGATGGCGACGACGCCCTTGTTGCCGTGGCGGCCGGCCATCTTGTCACCCACCGACAGCTTGCGCTTGGCGGCGATGAAGACCTTCACCTCCTTGATGACGCCCGGGTCGACCTCGTCGCCCGACTCGAGCTGGTCGAGCTTGCGCTCGCGCTCGTTGTCGAGTTCGGCGAAGCGCCCTTCGAAGGAACCGATGATCTCGAGGATCTTGTTTCGGATCGGGGACGGATCGATCTCGATGTGGTCGTGCACCGAGGCGAGCTTGCGGAGCAGCGTCTTGGTGATCTTGCGGTTGGCCGGGATAATGATCTCGCCGGTCTGCGCGTTGACGACGTCGAGCGGGATCTTCTCGCCGAGCAGGATGTCCGAGAGTTTCTCGGTCAGCTGGTCGGTGAGCTGGTCGGCCTTCTTCTTGTGCTCGTCGTTGATCTTCTTGAGCTGCTTCTTGAGCTCGACCGGATCGACCTTCTCGGCGCGCTTCTTGGCGAGGCCGTGGGAGGAGACGCGGACGTCCTGGACGATGCCGATGCAGCCCGAGGGCACGCGCAGCGAGGTGTCCTTCACGTCGGCCGCCTTCTCGCCGAAGATGGCGCGCAGCAGACGCTCTTCCGGGGCGAGTTCGGTTTCCGACTTCGGCGTGATCTTGCCGATGAGGATGTCGCCCGGCTTCACCTCCGCGCCAATGCGGATGATGCCGTCGTGGTCGAGGTTGCGCAGGGCTTCCTCGCCGACGTTCGGGATGTCGCGGGTGATTTCCTCCGGTCCGAGCTTGGTGTCGCGGGCGGCGACGTCGAATTCGGAGATGTGGATCGAGGTGTAGATGTCCTCCTTGACCACGCGCTCCGAGATGACGATGGCGTCCTCGAAGTTGTAGCCGTTCCACGGCATGAACGCGACGAGCACGTTGCGGCCGAGGGCGAGTTCTCCGTCCTCGGTGTTCGGGCCGTCGGCGAGCACGTCGCCCTTCTTGATCTTCTGGCCCTTTTTGACGATCGGCTTCTGGTTGATGCAGGTGCCGGCGTTCGAGCGCATGAACTTGCGCAGCGGATAGGCCATGATGCCCTTCTCGACGTTGGTCTTCACCGACTCGGGTTCGGAGAGGAACTTCTCGTCGGAGACCGGCAGCTTGCCGTCCGGGCTGGTGACGATCATTTCCGCGGTGGCGGCGGCGATGATGCCATCCGCTTCGGCGACGATCACCGCGCGGGAGTCCCGGGCGGCCTTGCCTTCCAGACCGGTGCCGACGAGCGGCGCCTCGGAAACGAGGAGCGGCACGCCCTGGCGCTGCATGTTCGAGCCCATGAGCGCGCGGTTGGCGTCGTCGTGCTCGAGGAACGGGATCATGCCGGCGGCCACGGAGACGAGCTGTTTCGGCGAGACGTCCATGTAGTTGACGTCGGTCGGCTCGACTTCGATGAACTCGCCGCCGCGTTCGCGGGCGGTCACCTTTTCCTTGAGGAACTTGCCGGCCTTGTCGATCGGGTTGTTCGCCTGGGCGATGAGGTAGTTCTCCTCCTGGTCGGCGGTGAGGTATTCGATCTCGTTGCTAACCTTGCCGTTGGAAACCTTGCGGTAGGGCGTTTCGATGAAGCCGAACTCGTTGATGCGCGCGTAGGTGCACATCGAGTTGATCAGACCGATGTTCGGACCTTCCGGGGTCTCGATCGGGCAGATGCGGCCGTAGTGGGACGGATGGACGTCGCGGACCTCGAAGCCGGCGCGGTCGCGGTTCAGACCGCCCGGTCCGAGCGCGGACAGGCGGCGCTTGTGCGTCAGCTCGGCCAGCGGGTTCGTCTGGTCCATGAACTGCGAGAGCTGGCTGCGGCCGAAGAAGTCACGCACGACGGCGGAGAGCGCCTTCGGGTTGATCAGCTTCTGCGGGGTCATGCCCTCGATGTTCACGTCGAACAGGGTCATGCGCTCCTTGACCAGACGCTCGGTGCGGGCGAGGCCGACGCGGCACTGGTTGGCGAGGAGTTCGCCGACCGCGCGGACGCGGCGGGAACCGAGGTGGTCGATGTCGTCGACGACGCCGTCACCCTTCTTGAGCTTGAGCAGGTAGCGGACGGCGGCGAGGAAATCCTCGGGCACCATGATGCGCTGGTCCTGGTCGACCTGGATGCCAAGCTTCTGGTTGATCTTGTAGCGGCCGACGCGGGTGAGGTCGTATTTCTTCGCGTCGAAGAACAGGCGCTTGAGCAGGGCGCGGGCGTTGGCGGCGGTGGGCGGATCGCCCGGACGCAGCTTGCGGTAGATGTCCTTGAGAGCGGACTCCTCGTCCTTCGCCGGATCCTTGCGGAGCGACTTGAGCAGGATTTCGTCCTCGCGGGAGTCGATCACCTCGATCGACTTGTGACCGAGGGCGATGAGCTGGCGGACGATGCCGATGGTGAGTGGCTCGTAGGCCTTCGCCACGACGAGCTCGCCGTCGAGGATGTCCTCGAACGGCACCATGTGGCCGAGTTCGCCTTCGTCCATCGACTCGCTCAGTTTGAGCGCGGCCGGCTTGTAGAAGTGGTTCACGATGTCGCGATCCGTCGGGTAGCCGAGGACGCGCAGGAACGTCGTCGCCAGGAACTTGCGGCGGCGGCGGCGGCGATCGAGGTAAACGTAGAGCAGGTCGTTGGTGTCGAACTGCACTTCCAGCCAGGAGCCGCGGTCGGGGATGATGCGGAAGCTGTGGAGGATCTTGCCGTTGAGGTGCTGCGAGGTCTCGAAGCAGATGCCCGGCGAGCGGTGCAGCTGGGAGACGATGACGCGCTCGGCGCCGTTGATGATGAAGGTGCCGCGGCGGGTCATCATCGGCAGCTCGCCCATGTAGACGCGCTCCTTCTTGTTGCCGGTCTCGTCCTTCAGTTTGAAGGTGACGTAGAGCGCGGCACTGAAGCTTTCCCCGCTGCGCAGCGAGTCGAGCGAGGTGACTTTCGGGTCCTCGATGTCGTAGGCGACGAAGTCCAGCTCGATGGCTTCGTCGTAGCTCTTGATCGGGAAGACCTCTTTAAACACGGCTTGGAGGCCGGTGTCGGTGCGTTCGCTGAGAGCGACGTCTTTTTGGAGGAACTCCTCGTAGGAGCGGCTCTGAACCTCGATGAGGTTCGGCGGCTCAATCACTTCCTCGAATTTCCCGAAGTAGAGTCGTTCGGCCATGGCGTGTCGTGGGGTGCTTACAGGTTAAGCCCGAGCCGCGTGCGGTCTCGGGCGGAGAAGGGTTCAGGCGATGGAAAGGGCGATCGGGATCGGCGCGAAATGCCTCGTCATGGGTGGCAGCTCGCGCCGGTTCCGGAGGCGGAAAATCTCCGGGGCGGAAAAACCACCCCGGAGAAAATCCGTAAGGAAGAAGAATTACTTGAGCTCGATCTTGGCACCAGCCTCTTCGAGCTTCTTCTTGGCCGCTTCGGCAGCGTCCTTGGCGACGCCTTCGAGGACCTTGGCCGGAGCGCTTTCGACCAGCTTCTTGGCGTCGGCCAGGCCGAGGCCCGGGGCGACTTCGCGGACCGCCTTGATGACGGCGATCTTGTTCGAGCCGCCGTCGGTGAGGACGACGTCGAATTCGGTCTTTTCTTCGGCAGCTTCGGCCGGGGCGGCGCCAGCGGCGACGACGGCGACGGGAGCGGCGGCGGAAACGCCCCACGCTTCTTCAAGCTTCTTCACCAGGTCGGCGGCTTCCAGGACGGTGAGCTTGCCGAGTTCTTCAACGAGTTGTTCGATATTTGCCATTGTGTTTCTCCTTGTCGGTATCGTCGCGCCCGGAGCTCCGGGCATTTCAGAAGGGGCCCCCTTCCGACGAGGAACCATTGTGGGTTCAGGCGGCGGCGCGGAGACGCCACCGCCATCGGTTCAGATTGTTTATTCCGCTGCGGCTTCGGCCGGGGCTTCTTCGGAAGCGCCGTCTTCGTCCGGGTTGAATTTCGCCTTGATGACGCGGGCGATGCTGGCGGCCGGCTCGAGGATGGTGCCGAGGAGCTGGGACAGCACGGCTTCGCGCGACGGGATGTCGGCGATCGCCTTGAGCTTGTCCGCGCTGAGCACGGCGCCGTCGAGGATGCCGAGCTTCATTTCCGGCTTCTTGAACTCCTTCTCGAAGTTCTTGATGACCTTGGCGGCGGAGAAGACTTCGCTGTCGCCGGTGACGAAAGCGGTCTGGCCGACCAAGCCCTCGGCGATGTCCGGCAGACCGGCTTCGGCGAGCGCCTTCTTCATGTAGCTGTTCTTGGCGACCAGGCACTTGGCACCGCCGTCGGAGAGACGGTTGCGGAGCTCGGTGAACTGCTTGACGGTCATGCCGGTGTAATCGATCACGATCACGTAGGGCGACGCGTTGACCCGGTCGAGGAGGCCGTCGATGATGATTTTCTTATCGGGATTCATGGTCGTGGCGTTCCTTGGGGTTAAGCGGACTTGGTGTAGACGGCCGTTTCGAGCGGGAGACCCGGGAGCATGGTCGCCGCGAGGGTGACGCCCTGGATGTAGTTGCCCTTGGCGGAGGCCGGCTTGGCGCGGACAACGCTGTCGACGAACGCCTGGGCGTTTTCAACGAGCTGGTCCGGGGTGAACGAAGCCTTGCCCACGGCGCCGGAGACGTTGCCGTTCTTGTCGAGCTTGTAGTCGATACGGCCGGCCTTCACTTCCTTGATCGCCTTGGCGACGTCGTCGGTGACGGTGCCGGTCTTCGGGTTCGGCATGAGGCCGCGCGGACCGAGGACGCGGGCGATCTTGCGGACTTCGGTCATCGCGTCCGGCGTGGCGATCGCCACGTCGAAGTCGGTGAAGCCGCCCTGGACTTTGGCGATGAGGTCTTCGTAGCCGACGTGTTCGGCACCGGCCGCGACGGCGGCTTCGGCGGCGGAACCCTGGGCGAAGACGGCGACACGCACGTTCTTACCGGTGCCGTGCGGCAGCGAGACGGAACCGCGGACCATCTGGTCGCTCTTGCGCGGGTCCACGCCGAGGCGGAAGGACAGGGTGACGGTGGGGTCGAACTTGGGAGCCGGGAATTGCTTCACGGTGCTGACGGCGTCGGTCAGCGAGTAGGACTTGCCGGCTTCGACGAGCGCGGCAGCCTTAGCGTAGCGTTTGCTGCGTTGTTTGGCCATGGTATTGCGGGGTTGCAGTTCGTTCGGATCGCTTGATCCTCCTGCGAAGCCGCGCACCTTGCGGCGCGCGGCGGAAATTCTCAGTAGCCTTCGATTTCGAGGCCCATCTGGCGGGCGGTGCCGGCGAGGATGCGGGCGGCGGCTTCCGGGTCCTTGGTGTTGAGGTCCGGCAGCTTGATCTTGACGACCTCCATGAGCTTTTCCTTGGAGATCTTGCCGACCTTCTTCTTGTTCGGTTCGCCGGAACCGGAGGCGAGACCGGCGGCCTTCTTGAGAAGGTTGCCTGCCGGGGGCTTCTTCGTGACGAACGAGAAGGTCTTGTCCTTGTAGACCGAGATCACGACCGGGAGGACATCACCGGCCTGGCTCTGGGTGGCGGCGTTGAACTCCTTGCAGAAGCCCATGATGTTGACGCCGGCCTGACCGAGGGCGGGACCGACGGGCGGGGACGGGTTGGCGGCTCCGGCGGGAATCTGGAGCTTGATGAGTTTGACGACTTCCTTGGCCATGGTGGTGCGGGGTGGTGACGTTTAAGAGGGTGGATGTCCAGAAATTTCCGGTCCGGGGCCGGGAGGGCTTCAGGCGCGCTCGACCTGCCAGTATTCAAGTTCCACCGGCGTGCTGCGACCGAAGATGGTGACCGAAACGCGGAGCTTGCCGCGCTCGGGATCGATTTCTTCGACGATGCCGGTCTGGCTCTGGAACGGGCCGTCGGCCACCTTGACGGTGTCGCCGACTTCGAAACTGATGGCGGGGCGGACGTTTTCCTCGCGCTCGCGGATCTGCGAGAGCATGCCCTCGACCTCGCGCGGGCGCATCGGAATCGGGCGGTCCTTGGTGCCGGCGAAGCCGATCACGCCTTCCATCTCCTTGATGAAATACCAGGTCTTCTCGACGAGCTGGTTGTCCTCCGTGAGGAGGTTCATGTTGACGATGATGTAACCCGGGAAGAATTTCCGCTTGGTTTCGGTCTTCTTGCCGCGGCGGATCTCGGAGACCATTTCCGTCGGCACGAGCACCTCGTAGATATAGTCGCCCATTTCCTCGGCTTCGGCCTGGCGGAGGATGCGGTCGCGAACTCGCGACTCCTGGCCGGAAAGGACGTGGACGACGTACCACTGGTCTTTGGCGGGCGGATTCGGCATGATGGGCGTGAAAAAGAAAAGAGAGTGGCGGGAAAAACCAGCGCGCGGCTCAGTGGCCGGCGGTGGTGAGCGCGGAGACGATCTGCACGACGAGGAAGTCCCAGAACTGGACGAAGCCTGCGAGCAGCACCATCGCGACGAGGACGACCGCTGTAGAGTCGATCAACTCCTTGTATTTGCGGAATCCTTTGATCTTCGGGTCGGACTCCCACGGCCAGCTGGCCTTGCGGAGTTCGCCGCGGACTTCGCCGGAGAAACTGCGGATGCGGGCACGATACTTCACCGCAAGCGCGGCAAAGCCGAGCACCAACAGTCCGACAATGGACGTGAGCACCCAGCTATCGTTGATTTTGAGATACTTCAGAAACTCCATGAAGTGGTGATCGACGAAGCGCGAAAAAAAATGGCACGGAAGGAGGGACTCGAACCCACAACCAACGGTTTTGGAGACCGCTACTCTACCATTGAGCTACTTCCGTGTTGAGGCGACTGAGGGGCATTCCGGTTTTTGAAGCCGGAATGCCCCGGAATCCAGCATCCGGGCCCGTGCATGGCGGCACGGGCCGGAGGCTCAGCGCGAAACTTAGTCGAGGATTTCGCTCACGCGGCCGGCGCCGACGGTGCGGCCACCTTCGCGGATCGCGAAACGCATGGTCTGCTCCATGGCGATCGGCGTGATGAGCTCGATTTCGAGGTTCACGTTGTCGCCGGGCATCACCATTTCAACGCCTTCCGGAAGCTTGATGCTGCCGGTCACGTCGGTGGTGCGGAAGTAGAACTGCGGGCGGTAGTTCGAGAAGAACGGGGTGTGGCGGCCGCCTTCTTCCTTGGAGAGAACGTAGATCTCACCCTTGAACTTGCGGTGCGGCTTGACGGAACCCGGCTTGGCGATGACCTGGCCGCGCTCGACGTCGGTCTTCTTCAGACCGCGGAGGAGAAGGCCGACGTTGTCACCCGCACGACCTTCGTCGAGCAGCTTGCGGAACATTTCGATGTCGGTGACGGTCGTCTTGACGGTGTCGCGGATGCCGACGATTTCGACTTCCTCCATCTTCTTGACGATACCGCGCTCGACACGGCCGGTGCAGACGGTGCCGCGACCTTCGATCGAGAACACGTCTTCGATCGGCATGAGGAAGGTCTTGTCGATCGGACGCTCCGGCTCCGGGATGTAGGAGTCGACGGCGTCCATGAGCTTGAAGATGGCCTCCTTGTAGGTGGCGTCACCTTCGAGGGCGGCCTTGGCGGAACCCTTGACCACCGGGATCTCATCACCCGGGAATTCGTAGGTGGAAAGGAGGTCGCGGATTTCCATTTCAACGAGCTCGAGGAGCTCCTCGTCGTCGACAAGATCAACCTTGTTCATGAAGACCACAAGGGCCGGCACGCCGACCTGGCGAGCGAGAAGGATGTGCTCGCGGGTCTGCGGCATCGGGCCGTCAGCAGCGGAAACCACCAGGATGCCACCGTCCATCTGGGCGGCGCCGGTGATCATGTTCTTCACGTAGTCAGCGTGGCCGGGGCAGTCGACGTGAGCGTAGTGGCGCTTGTCGGTTTCGTACTCGACGTGGGCGGTGTTGATCGTAATGCCGCGCTCGCGCTCTTCCGGAGCAGCGTCGATGTCCGCGTAGTTCTTCGCCTGGGCGAAACCCTTTTCCGCGAGGGTGTTGGTGATAGCAGCGGTGAGGGTGGTCTTGCCGTGGTCAACGTGGCCGATGGTGCCGATGTTGACGTGCGGCTTGTTGCGCTGGAACGATTCTTTGGCCATGGTGGTTGTTGGTTCGCGTGAGACGATGCTGGAAGCAAATCGACACCGCCGCTGGAGCTCGTGGGGGGAATTGAACCCCCGACCTCATCCTTACCAAGGATGCGCTCTACCCCTGAGCTACACGAGCAACGTGGCGTTGTTTGCCTTCACCCACCGATAAAAATTCCGCGGCCGTCTCGCCATCTTGCGAGGCAGGTCGCGGAACCCCGGTCGGCTGTTGGGGAAAGCGGGGCGGAAGGTAACAAAGCCGACCACTCTGTCAAAAAAAATATCGTTGGAAAGAAGATTTTTCAGGAGCCCGTTGATCTCAAGCACTTTGGGAAGGCGCGGGGGCGGACTCATCTTCGAGCAGGTGCGACACGCGGCGCACGGAAAGACAGGCACCGGTGGCCGGATCGACGTCGACGATCGCACCGCAGAGCCGCACCGGGCCCTTCGCCACCGGAAAACGCGTCGGCAGCCCGGTCTTGAAGCGCCAGACCACGGACTCGACCGAGCGGCCGAGCACGGAATCCTCCGGCCCGCACATGCCGGCGTCGGTCAAATAGCCGGTGCCGCCGGGGAAAATCCGCTCGTCGGCCGTCTGCACGTGCGTGTGGGTGCCGACGACGAACGACACCTTGCCGTCGAGCAGCCGGCCCATCGCGATCTTTTCGCTGGTTGTCTCGGCGTGGATCTCGCAGACGATCACCTTGATCCCCTCCGCGCGCAGGCGTTCGGCCTCGGCCTCCGCCGCGAGGAACGGGTTTTCCAACGGCGGCTGGATGAACGAGCGGCCCTGGACCTGGATCACGCCCACCTTGCCTTTCGCCGTCTCCAACACCACGGAACCCGCGCCCGGCGTGCCCGGCGGATAATTCAACGGCCGCAGCAAGCGCGGCTCGGTTGGGAAATAATCGATGAGCTCCTGCTGATCCCAGACGTGGTCGCCGGTGGTGACGACGGCGGCGCCGGCACGCAGCAGATCGATGGTGATGCGGGGCGTGATGCCGCGGCCGCCGGCGGAATTTTCGCCGTTGACGATGATGAAATCGACCGCTTCTTCCTCGCGGAAGCGGGCGAGTTGACCGATCACCGCCTTGCGGCCGGGCTCGCCGACGACGTCGCCGAGAAACAAGATGCGAAGAGAGGACATGGCAGGATAAAGCGTAAGCGGCATACGGACCGCACGGTTGAGAAAACCAGCCCATCCCCGCAGCGACAACCGAATATGTCTACCGCCACGAAATCCCTGTTGCCGCTTCTCGCCCTGCTCGCGTTGGCGGCTTGGCTCGTGCTGCGTTCGCCCGCGCCCGCGCCGGCACCCCCGCCGCCGGAAACAAGCCCGGCGCCGATCTCTCCAACCCCGCAGCCCCGGCTCAGTCCGCTCGGCAGCGAGCCCGATTGGACGGCGCTCGATGCCTGGCAGGAAACGATCACGCGCACCGACTTCGAGCGTTTGCTGACGACTATTTTCACCACCGGCGGAGCGTGGCGGAACTTCATCGCGATCGACGACCGCGAGGCCGTGATCACCACCGGCACCGCCGCCACCGGTCTGAAATTCCACCTGCGCTTCGCCGAACCCGGCCGGGACAAGCTCCCGCCGCGCCACTGGCGCACCACCGCCGAACTGCCGCCCGCACCGGCCGACCGGCCGCTCGACGGCCTGCGCATCGCCATCGACCCCGGCCACCTCGGCGGCGAGTGGGCGAAGATGGAGGAGCGCTGGTTCGTGGTCGGCCACGGCTCGCCCGTCTGCGAGGGCGACCTCACGCTCGCAGTCGCCAAGCTCCTGAAACCGAAGCTCGAAGCGCTCGGTGCCACCGTTTCTCTGGTCCGCGATTCCACCGCGCCGCTCACCCCGCTGCGACCGGAAAGCCTGCTGGCCGAAGCCGTCGACACCGCTCCCAACGAGGCGCTGAAGGCCGCCCAGCGCTTGTTCTACCGCACCGCCGAGATCCGTGCCCGCGCCGAGCGCGTCAACGCCGTGCTCAAGCCCGACCTCGTGCTCTGCCTGCATTTCAACGCCGAGCCGTGGGGCGATCCGAACGCGCCCGCGCTGGTCGACCGCACCCACTTCCACCTCCTGCTCAACGGCGGCTACACCGACGACGAACTCGCCCTCGCCGACCAGCGCTTCGAGATGCTCGGCAAGCTCCTCCAGCGCACCCACGCCGAGGAAGCCGATGTCGGCACCGACGTCGCCGCGGCCTTCTTCCGGCTCACCGGCCTGCCGCCCTACACCTACCCCGCCGACGCCCGCAACGCCCGGACCGTCGACGGCAACCCGTTCCTCTGGGCCCGCAACCTCCTCGCCAACCGACTTTACGATTGCCCGGTGATTTTCCTCGAACCCTACGTCATGAACTCGCGCGGCGACTATGCCCGCATCCAGGCCGGCGACTACGAAGGGCTGCGCGAAATCGACGGCAAACCGCAGCTTTCCATCTTCCGCGAATACGCCGACGCCCTGACCGAAGGCCTCGCCACTCATTACCGGAAACACCGCGCCGCACCCTGATTTTCCCCCACCCCTCTTCGTGAAAAAACTCCTCCTCTGCGGCCACGGCTACCTCGGCCAGGCGATCTCCCGCGAATTCCTCGCCGCCGGCTGGCATGTCACCGCCATTTCCCGCCATGGCGACTCTTCCAACCCGCAATCCGCCATCGGCAATCCGCAATTGGCAGAGCTTTCTTGCGACCTCACCTCGCCCATCGACCTCGTCCTGCTCGCGGCGCGGATCGGCATGCCGGATCTGATCCTCCACTGCGCCGCCTCCGGCCGCGGCGGCGCGGAGGCCTACCGTGGCGTCTACTTCAACGGCTGCCGCTACCTGCTCGAAGCCTTCCCCGGCGTCCCGCTGATCTTCACCTCCAGCACCTCGGTCTACGCACAGACCGACGGCTCCGCAGTGACCGAGGAAAGCCCCGCCGAGCCCGACCGCGAAACCGGGAAAATCCTCCGCCAAACGGAAGACCTCGTCCTCGCCCACGGCGGCCTCATCGCCCGCCTCGCCGGCATCTACGGCCCCGGCCGCAGCGTGATCCTGAAAAAATTCCTCACCGGCGAAGCGATCCTCGAAGAAGACGGCCGCCGTTTCCTCAACCAGATCCACCGCGACGACGCCGCCCGCGCCCTCCTCCATCTTTCTTCCTCTCAACCCTCAACTTTTAACTCTCAACTCTACAACGTCAGCGACTCCCACCCGCTCACCCAGCTTGACTGCTACACCGGCCTCGCCCGGATCTTCGGCAAACCCCTCCCGCCCTCCGGCCCGCGCGACCTCAACCGCAAACGCGGCTGGACCCACAAGCGCGTCTCCAACGCCAAACTGCGCGCCACCGGCTGGCAACCGGAGTTCCCCAGCTTTCTCGACGCCGCCCCCGGCCTCGCCGACACGCTTTGACCGAGCTCGCCGGCACACCACCCTAACAAAAGATCGATTTCATGACAAACCCATGACAATTCCCCCGGAGCAATCCGCTGGATTTGTCCGAGCATGAAACCCATCGCGATCCTTTCCGCCCTCACCTTGGCCGCTTCTGCCGCCGAAACACCCGAGCCGCCGCTGCGCGATCTGCTCCGCGACGGCCTTTACGCCGAAGAAGTCGCCAACGATCCGGCCGCCGCGACCCGGCATTACGAGCAAATCCTCGCCCGTTTCGAAGAACAGCGCCCCTTGGCCGCCAACGCTTTGTTTCGCCTCGCCGAGCTTTACCACAAGACCGGGCGAAACGACGAAGCCATCGCCCTTTACCAGCGCGTCCTCGCTCAGTTCCCGGACGCCACCCCGCAAGCCGCTCTCGCCCGCACCCGGCTGACCACGCTGGGCGCTCCAGTGGCGGCAACACCGGCGAATACATCCTCTGCCCCTTCCCCCGCGCCCGAACCGGCCGAAGACGAGGAGACGAAGGAAATCCGCCGCCTGAGCGAACTGGCGAAAGCCAGCCCCGATCTTTTCAACCCGCGGCAGGAAATCGACCGGTTCGCCCGCAACGGCTGGCTGCGGGCCACACGCGTTCTCGTCGAACACCTCGAAGACGACGAGCGACAGAGTCTTCTCAGCCGAGCCCTCCTTTGCGGAGCGGAAGGCGGCCAACTCGCCTTTTGCCAAGCCCTGCTCGACCAAGGCGTGGACCCGAACCAACCCGCCGACGGCCAGACGCTTGCCCGGGCCGTCTGGCAGAACCGCGTGGAAGTGGTGAAGCTCCTCCTCCAGAAGGGAGCCAAACCCAACCTGATGCCCGCCTCGTGCCGGGAGCTCGATTGGTCGAGTCGGGACGATTACCAGCCGATCGGGACCGCCCTCCACGTCGCCGCCGTCAAGGGCAATGAAACGCTGATCCGGCTGCTTTTGGACGCCGGCGCGGACGCATCCCTTGCCGCCCCCGGAACCGGCAACACACCACTGCACCTGCTGTTCGATTCGCCCGCTCGGAATTCCGTCGAAACGCTCAAGCGGCTTCTGGAAAAGGGTGCGAAGGCCGATGTCCCGAAAGCCATCAAGCCGAAGAGCAATCCCGAGGAAAACGAGCGCATGCGGCAATCGAGCACGCCTCTTCATAAGGCGATCTTCAATTGCGATCTGGAAATCGTCCGTTGCCTCCTCGCGTCCGGGGCCAAGCCAGCAGGAGCCAATGACCTGGCCGTCTCCTCCGCCGACAAAATCCGTTTGTTGCTGGAACACGGAGCCGATCCAAAACTTCCTTACGACTCCTATCGCTCTTTGCTGCAATATGCGGCCTCCAAGGATGGAGACGAAGAAGTCTTCTGGCTACTTTTCCATCACGGCGCACCGATTGACGAAAGATGGAAAGCGGAGGGCTTTCCGATGAATAACCAGCCACTACGCAGAGCCTTGCTGGAGCAGGTGCTGTTTCCGGAATGGCGCACGCAGGACAAAATCCGCCTCGTTGCCTTCGATCCTAGTGACGACCCCGAGCGATTCATCAGAGTCTTCCCCGATTCGACACCGCCGAAATCCTTTCCCATACTCGCAGACAAGCACCTCGACCAACGCCTTCCATCCATGGCCGAGTTGCTGCTGAAGCTCCCCGAGGAGAATTCAGCGACGATGTTCCAACGCTCGTGGATCACTTCCGCCAGCGAGTGCATCCTTTACCGTAAAAACGCATCCGGCGGATTCGATCAAATCCCAATCCGCTTCGACAGCCCCGAACCCTTTCCCGCCCCGCAATGGGGGGATATTCTTTGGTTTGATAGCAGCAAGCGGGGAAACGCCGGTCTACAGAACGGAGGCTCCTGGCCGGAATCCACCAGATGGAAACTGCGCCGCTAGGTGAACCTCCACATCGAAGTGGAACTAGACGGACGGAAGCAGCCCCTCACGCTGCGCGGCGACCGCCTTTCCTACGACCCTACCCAGCCGGTATTCCCGTGGTCGGCCGGACTGAATGCCGACACGCTCGTCCGCACCCTCGGCATGTATCCGGCCGGGGTGACTCCCTCGTTCCAAATCCGCCGGCCTGGATGGCCGCAGCCCATCCAGCTCACACTCGGCAGCGCGGAAGCGCGGAAATTCGAACTCGCGGAAGGGGATCGCATCGTCTTGCCGTCTGTCTCAGCGGACGATCCGGAAGCGAAAAAAGCCCGACTCGCCGAAGTCCGGCTTCGTTCGCCCGGCTTGTGGTTCGGCCTCGGGGCCGATGCATCGGAGTATTCCACCCCGCCAACGCTGCTGCAAATGATCGCTCTCGCCTATCAGAGCGACAAGGAGCTGTCCCCTTTCGTTTCACCGCCCGATCTCCCGAAGATCGTCAACGTGCTTGGCAGCCGGAATCTCGTCACCTCCATTCTGCCATATCCCGATCTGGCCCGGCTCCGCATCCGCCGCCTGAACGCGGACGGCACGGAAACGCTTATCCCCGTCAATTTGCAAAATGCCGCCGCGTCTTGCCGCGAAACAACCTCCCGGGAAGAAGCCCGAAAATTCGACGTCGAATTGCAAGCGGGCGACATCGTCGAGCTGCCCGTGCTCGAGAGCAAAAAAGGCAAGCCATGGCCCGGTTTTAGCGAAGCCGAAACCCGCTTGTTCGGCCTGGCGCTTTCCTGCCGTGTCCAGTTCACCAATAGCAGCGATGAACGTTCGCTCAGAGACATTCAATTCACCCCGCCTAAGATCGTCGATACGCCATATGGACAGCTTTCGATCCCACAGGGGGAAGGCTTTACATCTTTGAAAGCATCCAGCCTTTTGGATAAGGACTCGTCATATCAGGCCCGGAATACAGCCATACTGATTCGGAATGGCGAAGAAACCCGCAAACGCATCGACGCCATCCTACTGCGGGACGGCGATCAACTCGATCTGAGCAATCGCTCCCGCCCAATTCGTCCTGCGCCTGCTCCTTCATCCAATCCAGCCCCATCTCGCCCACGCGTCATCCCTCCCAGCCGATAATGACCCGGCGTTTCCTTCCACTGGCGGCGGTGGTGCTGGTGCCGGTCGGGGTGCTCGCTGGGTTTTCCTGGCGTGGCATTCAGGCGCAGCGGCGGTCCGCCCGGGTGGAAGCGTTGCAAGTGCGGCGCTCTGGGAGGAGGTTTCTGGCTGGTTCTCTGAGGGAGTGCCGCCCCCGTCTAATTCCACTTTCCCCGGAGCGTCGGCAGGACGAGTATCCGCGGCAAGCGCTACCCCCGGCGACCGCACCCACGCGTGCGATTCACACCAATCCCGCCACTTCCGTATGTTCCTTTGCCATCGTCCAGGAAGGCGCGCCGCTCTCGGGGGCGTCTCACTCCTCATTTCCACACTCGCGTTCGCCGACAACCCCGCCGCCACCGTCCAGGTGGACGCGCACACGAACCGCCACCCCATCAGCCCGCTGATTTACGGCACGAA
>Ga0070664_100000301_pt1 | contig 35830 bp, 33 predicted proteins | sample KBSC73metaG_FD_65863 | JGI IMG/M metagenome (GOLD analysis project Ga0070664, IMG submission 65863) | Corn rhizosphere microbial communities from Kellogg Biological Station, Michigan, USA - KBS C7-3 metaG | ecosystem: Host-associated > Plants > Roots > Rhizosphere > Soil ... | reverse complement strand
ATGGGAAACCGAGCTGAACGCCTGCTATGCAGGATCGCCCCGCCATCCCGTGTTCGTTGCATTGGCGGGAACGGTCCGCGAATTTGATGTTCCCAAGCACGAGTTCTCCGATCTGCTCCGTGCCTTTCGCCAGGACCAGACCGTCACCCGTTATGAGTCCTTCGAAGATCTGCTCGGCTATTGCCGCTACTCGGCGAATCCGGTTGGACATCTGGTCCTCTATCTCGGCGGGTACCGTGATCCTGAGCGCCAACAGCTTTCCGACTACACCTGCACCGCGCTGCAACTCGCAAATTTTTGGCAGGACGTCAGCCCCGACTTCCAGAAAGGCCGTGTCTATCTTCCACTCGAAGATCTTCGCAAGCATGGCGTTACGGAAGCGACCATCGCTTCAACCCAAAACACTTCGCAATTTATTGAGTTGATGCGTTTTGAAGTTCAGCGTGCCCGCCAATGGTTCGATCGCGGATTGCCGCTGGTTGGCAAAGTCGGTCGCGACCTTGCCATCGACCTCCAGCTCTTCTCGCGTGGTGGTCAGGAGATCCTGAACGCAATTGAGCGCCAAGGGTATGCCGTGCTCGGGAACCGCCCGGCAATCTCGAAATCGCGTAAACTTGCGCTGGTTGCCCGCGCAGCCCTTCAAAAGCTGATATGACCACCGTGGCGCACAACCCTCCACAATTTGTGCCCACCGAGTCGCAGTTGCACATGGCATACTCGGTTTGCCGCGGGATCACGCGCGAGCGCGCCAAGAACTTCTACTACGGATTTCTCGTTCTTCCCAAGATCAAGCGCCAGGCCCTCTGCGCGGTGTACGCCTTCATGCGTCGCTGCGATGATATCGCCGACGACCCCTCGTTTTCGGCGCGGGATCGCCGCCAGAAGCTGGACACGTGGGTTGATGCCTTCCATGCGGCCCAATCTGGGCTGCCAACGGATGATGCAGTCTTGCTTGCCCTCATCGACGCGCAACGTCGCTTTCATATTCCGCTCGGGCTCCTTGATGGGCTGGCGTTCGGCACCGCTATGGACGTGGAAAACGAAGGCGCTCAGCCCGATGCCTCCGACTCGACGATTCACTACCGCACTTTTCAGGATCTCGAGAGGTACTGTTATCAGGTTGCCTCGGTGGTGGGTTTGGTTTGCATTCGCATTTTCGGCTACACGGATCCTGCCGCTGAACCGCTTGCCGAGCGCCTTGGCCTCGCCTTCCAGCTCACCAACATCATTCGCGATGTGAAGGAAGATGCCACCATGGGCCGCATTTATCTTCCTCAAGAAGACCTCGAACAGTTCGGGGTGTCGGCATCGGAACTGGCAACCAATGTTCCGCGCGAGCGCCTCCGTCCGTTGCTGGAATTCGAGGCGGCCCGTGCGTTTGAAAACTATCGCGCTGCCGACGAATTGATCCCGCTGATCTCCGAGGACAGCCAACCGGCGCTATGGACCCTGGCGACGATCTATCGCAACTTGCTCGAAAAGATTGTTCGCCTGAACTACGACGTGGTCACACGGCGCATCGGCCTCACCACCCGCGAGAAGCTCAGCATTCTTAGCAAAGGATTCCTCAAGCGAATCTCCTGATGGAAGCGAAATCGCCTGCCGCATCATGGTTTTCAAAGGGTGGGAAAGAAGAACCCTACGTCGCGGTAGTCGGCGGCGGTCTGGCTGGCTTGGCCGCCGCTTGCGCACTCGCCGAGAGCGGATTCCAGGTGACTGTTTTCGAGCGCCGTCCCTATCTCGGTGGCCGCGCCAGTTCCTACGAACACCCAGGCACGGGCGAAGTGGTAGACAACTGCCAGCACGTGCTCTTCAAGCTCTGCACCAATCTCATCGATTTCTATCGACGAATCGGGATCGAGGACAAAATTCAGTGGTTCGACGGCATGACATTTATCGAACCGGGGGGAAGGCAATCGCCGCTTCAGTCCGTATCTCTTCCCGCGCCTCTGCATGCGTTTCCGGCATTCATGAGTTTCAAGTTTTTAACCTTGCGAGACAAGATCGGGCTGGCGAGGGCTCTGCGGTCTCTCCTCACACACACGGCCCAAGATGACGGAACGACCTTTGCAGCCTGGCTGCAGCGTCGTCATCAAACGTCCGCCGCCATTGAGCGCTTCTGGAAACCAATTTTGGTGAGCGCACTAAGCGAGGATCTCGACAGAATTTCAGTTCCCTACGCTGCCCAGGTAATCCGAGAGTCGATGAAATCGCGCGAAGCACGGCTCATGGGAGTGCCCATGGTTCCGCTCACAGAACTCTACAACGCGGCGCGCGACTACATAAACGCCCGTGGTGGGAGGGTTCGCTTTCGCAGCAATGTGCAATCATTCTTGCCGCTCGAAACGGGCGTGCGGATCAAGGCGTCCGAGTTGGAGGAGCAGTTTGACTACGGGGTATTCGCGGTTCCTTTCGATTCGCTCGAAAAGCTTCTTCCCAATACACCCGAGTCTCAGGATCTGCGTGACAAAGTCTCCCACCTTGAAACCGCCCCCATCACGGGCGTCCATCTTTGGTTTGACCGCACGATTAGCAATTTGCCGCACGCCGTTCTTCTCGACCGCACCATCCAGTGGATGTTTCACAAATCGCAGTTGATTGCAGCACGCAGCAACCCCTGTTTCCTGGAGCGGCGTCTCAGCGCCGCAAGTTCTGGAGGAGCTAACGTTAAGGGCCCGGGACTTCCCCGGGGGGACAGCCGCGAAACCGGCTCCGATGCCACCCAGACAACCGAGGAGAGTCGCGGCAGTTACGTCGAACTGGTCATCAGCTCGTCCAAGTCCCTCCTCAGCAAGCCGCGCCAGGAAATCATCGACCTGGCCTTGAAGGAGCTTGGTGAATTCTTCCCGGCTGCACGCGAGGCGAGACTTCTTAAGGCAACGGTAGTCAAAGAGGTCAATGCTACTTTTTCGCCGGTTCCGGGAATCGACCAATACCGCCCATCGCAGAGCACGAGCTGGCCACGCGTCTTTCTCGCGGGTGATTGGACGGCTACCGGCTGGCCGGCCACAATGGAAGGCGCCGTGCGCAGCGGTTTCCTCGCCGCCGAGGCGATCACCAAGTCTTCCGGCCGCCCAAAGCGCTTTTTGTGTCCCGACCTTCCGGGTAAGGGCCTCGCAAGATTCCTACCCTAAGAGAAGGGGGCCAGGTATAGGAAAGAGTTAGCCGGCTATTAAGTCGTCGAAATCGATTTCGAGTTCCTCTCTCACTTCGTGATCGAGAGATTCTTCCGATGTTGGGCAGTAGGGATTGACCTGAACGCCTTGATGATCGATGGCAATGTAGGTGGGAATCTCCTGGGTCCAGCTGCCGCTGTTGTAATACTCGACGCCCTCACCTTTCAAGCTAAGGGCTTCATGAGTGTGCCCGCAAAAGACCCGTTGAGCGTTTTTCGATCTCGCGTGCAGAAGAGCTCCGTGCGCCACCTTGGCCGACAGGCGCAGATACGCTGTGTCAAAACGCTCAAGAAAACCGATCATCCGCTTCTTCCCGAAGGAGATCTTCTGGATGCCGAGATGAAATGCCGATAGAAACGTGCTCAGCAACCGATTGGTTGATACGAAACGATCAAACTGATGCCCGTGCATCGCCAGATGACGCAGGCCGGCGAACTCCCATGCGTACTCCCGATACACGCGCACGCCGACCAAGTGCGACATCACCTGGGTCAACCCGTAGTCATGGTTCCCTTCCACCCAGACGACTTCAATCTCGCGCTTAGGATTCGAAAGCTTGCGGATGTATCCGAGGAATTGCCAGTGTTCTTTTTTTAAACGGCGGAAATTCAGGTCGGAAAAAATGTCGCCGAGAAGAATCAGGCGGTTGAACGAAGCTGACTTCAACATCTTTAAAGCTGCCGGCGCGCGGCTTACTTCTGAGCCCAGGTGCAAATCCGAAAGGATGATGGTGTCCGCGAAAATCATGTTCCCCAATCCAACTGCAGGCGGGAGGTGATCGACGCCCAGGCAGCTCGCTGCAGTGCGGGGGTACCCTCGACGGAAACCGGGGATCCCGTACCGGCAGGAAAACGCCGCCCTACAATTTCGTCCAGGAATTCTGGGATTTCGTACAAAGCATTGTTCTTGTAGGCCCTTGCGTTCGCGCGATACTCAGCGAATGTATCCGGATCGAGCAGCTTTTCTACGCCTTGGTTGACGTTCCGAAAACTCTTGAGCACAACTCCCAACCTTTTCTCTGTAATCCATTGCGCGTTGTAGCGTTCCTGCGGAAGCGTGCGGCCATTGCACTCGATCATCACCGGCAGATCGAATTGCAGGGCTTCGCTAATAGAGCCTGGCCCGGGCTTCCCAATGAAGAAGTCCGATAGCGCCATGTAGTAGTCGACGCTTTGGGTGAAGCCCTCGGCAAACATGGGAAATCTTGGCCTGAGTTTCTTCACCGCGGAAAGCAGCTTCTGGTTCTTGCCGCAGATCAGAATCAACTGCAAGCTTGCATTTCCAGCGTTGAGTCGGTTCACGATCTCGAGAATTGTCGACGAGCCGTGCCCGCCGAAAAGTACGATCCCGGTGGGCGTGTTTGAATCGAGCCCGAGCTTCTTGCGTTCTTCCGTGCGGCTTAGGCTTGTCCTGGCATAGAACTTCGGCCGCATGACCATGCCCGAAGCCAAGAACACGTGATTGCGATCGTGTCCGTATGCGAAGGCCTGTTGTTGGGCTTTCTCGCTCCCACAGATCAGATATTCGGATTCCTTCTCGATCCAAAAATGTGGCGGGTAATCCGCCAGATCCGTGATCAAGGTAACGAAGTGCGCAGAAGGCAAGGCCTTACGGATGCTCTCCACCATGGCTCGGTTGAAGTGGGGAACGACCGACAACACCAGATCGGTCGGGTTCACTTTCCAATATTCGACGAGCATGTTCACCGTCGCCCGGTGATACACGCGCACCACAGTCTGCAGCACAGGCAGAAGTTGGGGCGTCAGGCGCGTCCAGCCTGTGCGGAGAATAAGGTTATATCCGTCTTGAATGCGAAGGCCGGTTAGCTTCTTCAGCACATCAAGACGGTCAAGCAACTCTTGCAAGTTCAGGAGTTCCACTTGCCACGGCCGCGACTGCGATTCCAACACCGCTTTCAGCGCTTCGGCCGCGCTGCGATGACCGCCGCCCGCGTCAAAGAAGACGACCGTTATTTTTCGATCCATCCCCTCCTCCCGCCAGCAAGCAGTTGTCGCCACAACTAGTCTCGCCGGCTGCCCCTTACAAGATAATGAAGTCCGAATTAACTGTTCGTGAATTACCTACTCAGTAAACGCCTTACAAAATTCACGGGGCGTTAACCGGCGCTTAACGGGTCTTTCAGCTGGTGCCGCTACTCTCGTGCTGCCGGCAAACAACACAACAGACGCGGAAAATAGCTCTACTCAGCATGGTATCGAGTCCAGGGCGAATGCGGGATCCTTTATCGTCCTGGTTGCGGATCGCAATCAAGCCTACTCATGGTCTTTCAGGATCTCTTCAACCCGACTTTTCGGGAACGGCAGGTGGTCCTCGTTTTCTTTGAGCCATTTGCGGTAGTCCTGTTCGATCGGATCCGTCCAACGAGCGTCGATTTGACCGGCGGTATATTTACCTTCCTGCAACCGCTCGTGTCCGAAGAGGTCGCGCAAGTGCGTGGCTTCAGAGCTCTTGACGACCTGTTCAGCAAGGTGCGGCGGGATAAAGATGACGCCTCCGTTTCTGCCAACCACCACGTCGCCCGGCATGACCATGACATGACCGATGCGCGTTGGAGAATTAATGCTTACCATCGTGGAATTAAGCAGCTTGCCGGACTTCAGCGAGCCGTAATGGTGCGATGGGTCGTAGTAGCGCACAAAGGCAACAAAGTTCTCCAATTGGTTGAGGCCGTTGATGTCGCGCACGGCGCCATCGTAAACAATGCCGTTACCCGAGCGGGCATAAATCGCATTCCCGACATTGTCTCCGATGGATGGCCCCGCTTCCTTCAGTCCGAAATGGTCTCCAACGTATACGTCCCGCTTCTGCAGCATGTCCACCGGCCAGGCATTCATCCCGCCTACACGGCGTGCGTTTGCTGGATCCGTTTCGATCACCCTCTGAACATCGGGACGCCCCGGCATCCAAGTGGCGGTGAGAGCGCGCCCGACCAGCACCTTGTCTGAATGAATGGTGAGCCATCCGTCCTCGTACTGGTGCATGAATCCGTTCTGCTGGAGAACCGCCCAAGCTTCTTCGAGAGTGACGGTCTTCATGCGGTCGAGAATGTCGTCCGGAACCTTTGGCCGGCCATCGGCAAAACGCTCACCACGCCACTCTGGCGTGTATTTGATAACGTCCTCTGGAGTGAAGAATCCCTGCTGGGCGCAGACATTGAAAGTGGTGGCTACAACGAATGTCGCGCACGCAGCGAGAAGAACGACGTCCGTAAGCTTGCTTTTCGTCATCATGTTTGTTCCCTAGCAAGTTTGGCTTACGCCGCGGTGGGTTGAAACCACGACGTTCCTGGTATCTGCGCCCTCTTGGCAGCGTCTTCATCCATGTCAACGCCCAAGCCAGGTTTGTCGCTTGGCACGACGTAGCCTTTCTGGATGATCTCCCCTTCCTTGACCCAGTTCTTCCACAGATCGAGGTGATTGATCCAGTGCCATTCGCAAACCAAGAAGTTGGGAATCGAAAGGCAGACATGCGCTGTGGACATCGTGCCAATGGGAGAGACAACGCAGTGTGGCGCCAGCGGCACGTAGTAGGTCTGAGCCAAATTCGCCACCCGCCGCCCCTCGGAGAGCCCGCCCATCTTCTGAATGTCCGGTTGCAATATGTCGATGCCATTCTTTTCAAGCAACTCGCGGTACCCCCAACGCATGTAGAGATTCTCCCCGCACGCAATGGGCGTCGATGTCGAGTGGCGAATGTCCGCCAGAGCATCCATGTTCTCGGCAGGGACTGGCTCTTCCAACCACAGCAAACGGAACGGCTCCAGTTCGAGTGCGGCGCGCTTGCCCGTGCCCGCGTCGTAGCGTCCGTGCATGTCACATGCCAGTTCCATCTCGCGGGGAATGGATTCACGTACATGCTTAACCCAGTTCACCATGCGATCGATCTCCCCATTGCTCGCAGTCCAGTTCATTTGGTCAAAGCGGGCAGGATCGGTGGCATCGTCCAGGTCGATCTTCATTGCCGTAAAGCCCTGGTCGCGAATCCAGGGGAGCTTACGATTGGATTCCTCCCCGACGGGATTCTCCATATCGGAATCGCAATAGATGCGCACCTTGTCGCGAAACTTCCCCCCGAGCAATTGAAAAACCGGCAATCCCAAAGCCTTGCCAGCTAGATCCCATAGCGCGATTTCAATCCCGCTCAAGGCTGTAACGTATTGCCCCCCTTGCGCTCCAGCGAAAATGCCCGAGACCCGCAGGCGTTCCCACAAGGCGTCTACATTCAGCGGATCCTGGCCCACCAGAAGGCGGCGGAACTGGTGGGCTAAAGCGTCCGCTCCCACCGCGGCGTCGGTGGCTTCGCCGTGACCGTAAAGACCCTGGTCGGTGTATACGCGGATGTGTGTCTGGGGCCCGTGTACGCGCACCTGGGCGGTACGGACGTCAGTGATTTTCAAGCGCGGCCGCTGATACGGGGTGCTCGACTTCTCGACCGCGGCTGCGAGAGATGGCAAGGCGAACGCGCCGGCTATCGGCAGCGCAGCGCTCTGGAACAATACTCTGCGGGTAAACTTTCCTGCAATGCTAGGTTTTGCGATGCTCATCTCTACCGCCCCCGGCGTTTGGAATTGAGTCCGAACCTGAGGACTCGGCGGCTCATGCCCGCGGCTTTGGTCAAAATTCACGCCAAAGAATAATACAGATCATCGGTTCAACGAAAAGGCACGGGCTGATGGCCCGTGCCACATGTTCACGATCACTGCGACAACTCAAATCCGCGCGCACACCGCCTTGGTTTGCGTGTAGTTGTTCAATACTTCGTGACCCATTTCCCGGCCCCAACCGGACTGCTTATATCCCCCGAACGGCAGGGCTGCGTCAAAGATGTTGTAGCAGTTTATCCACACCGTGCCAGCCTTGATCAGCTCGGCGGTGCGGTGGGCCTTGCTGATGTCGTTAGTCCAGACGCCAGCAGCCAGTCCGTAGACGTTTTCGTTCGCACGAGAAGTCAGTTCCTCGGGGTCGGAGAATGGCATCGCTGCCACCACCGGCCCGAAGATTTCTTCCTGCACGACCTTCATCTCGTCGGTTGTGTTGACCAGCACGGTGGGCTCCACAAAATAGCCCTTCTCGCCGGCCTTGTGGCCGCCAGCCAGCGCCTTCGCGCCTTGCGAGAAGCCCGACTCAAGGTATCCACAAACACGGTTCAACTGTTCTTCCGAAACCAGAGGGCCCATCTGAGTTTCCGGATTGAGCCCAGCACCCACCTGAATCTTGCTGGCGTTTTCAGCAATACCCTCAACCACGCGGTCGAACACCGGCTTCTCCACATACAGTCGGGAGCCTGCACAGCAACACTGGCCGTGGTTGAAAAAGATGGCGCTGGCCGCGCCAGGGATAGCCACCTCAAGGTTGGCGTCTTTGAAGATCACATTCGGCGACTTGCCACCGAGTTCCAGTGAGACCTTTTTCAGATTTCCAGCCGCCGCGTGAACAATCATTCTGCCGACTTCGGTTGAGCCGGTAAACGCGACTTTGTCCACGTCCATGTGTGCTGCCAGAGCAGCGCCTGCGCTTTCGCCATATCCAGGAACGATGTTAACCACGCCCTCGGGGAATCCCGCCTCGCAGATCAGTTCGCCCAGGCGGAGCGCCGAAAGGGGCGTCTGTTCAGCCGGCTTCAAAATGATCGTGCACCCGGTGGCCAACGCCGGCCCTAGTTTCCACGCGGCCATTAACAGGGGGAAGTTCCAAGGAATGATCTGGCCCACAACTCCGATTGGATCGCGTAGCGTGTAGCTCAGATACTTTGCTTTCGGCGTGTAGGGCACCGACAGTGGAATGGTGTTGCCTTCGAGCTTGGTCGCCCATCCCGCCATGTAGCGAAACAGTTCCGCGGCCAAGGGCACATCGGCAGCGCGCGCCACGGTCAGCGGCTTACCATTGTCGAGCGATTCGAGAAAGGCAAATTCCTCGAGGTGTTGGTCTATTAAGTCGCCCAGCTTCCAGATCAGACGGCCGCGTTCGGAAGCCGACATCTTGCGCCATGGGCCGGCCTCGAACGCCTGGCGCGCGGCTTTGACCGCCAGATCGATGTCCGCCCGGTCGCCCTCGGCGACAGTAGCGAGCACCTCTCCTGTGGAAGGATCGTAGGTAGGAAATGTCTTTCCGGAGACTGAATCGACCCAGTGTCCGTTGATGAGCATTTTACGCGGCTGAGCGATGAAATCGGCCACGCGCGGATCGACTTGAGCTGAAGAAGCGATGGTGCCCATAAAACAACCTCCTGAGTGTCAGGCTGATTTGGAAATGCTACGAACGCCAGGAATGCCGGGGAACATGCTAGTCCTGCTGGGCCGAGCAAAGCAACCGAGAGTTGGGTCGAAAGGACGCTACTTGCCCTCTCGGGGCCGCTCCAGTTGGAACCGCATCCGAAAGTCACCATTCGGGGAGACGCAACTCGAAGCTAGTTGACTCTTCCATGAAAAGCTGAGCCCTCCACCACCTCGTGACCGTCTTTGAAGATCACGAGCCAATAGAACGCAGTTGGTGGCTTCCCATTGCGTTCTGAGATTCTGCCTCGCCCCCCAGAACCTGCTCAAAACAAGCCATATTCAGTGCTTGACATAGTATTACAATTTGCAATATAACTATCGCGATCAGTAATATGACGTTGGCGGAGAAAATTCGCTACCTGCGGGAGGTCGAGGGATCGCTTCGCGAACTGGGTCGCCCGATGACGCAACTGGAGCTGGTGAAGGCGATTCGTAAGGAGCAGGGCAAGGGCATCAGCCAGTCGTACGTCTCGCAGATCGAGAACGGTTCCCGCCGGCACATGACCCAGGCGACTCGTTCCCTGCTGGCCAAGTTTTTCAAGGTGCATCCGGGATTCCTAGTGGACGATCCCGAGGGTTATCACACGGAGCTGACCTCGGACCTGCGGACGCTTGAAGGCAAGCTCGATGTCTGGTTACTGCAAGGGTCCGAGCGGTTCGCCAGCGATCCGGAGATCGCTGAGGTTCTGCTCAAGGCGGCCCGACAGAAGGACACGCGTAAATGCATCCTGCTGCTGGGCGCGGTTGTCGACACGCCGGGGCTCGCCGACCGGCTGCTCGAAGCATTGCGTCCACAGACCGGCGGGGACGGAAGAACGGTTAAGAAGGACTGGGGTTAGCGGCTTTGATTGCTCCGGGACTTTCCGCGGGCAACGGTGCCCGCGCCAAACAAGGAGGGGACCGTGACCTGGGCTGATTTCTATCTCGTCTGCTTTGTTGTGGGGCTCTTTCTGAGCGTGGTGATGTTTCTCGCCGGAGGAGCGCACCTACCGCATGTACACATTCATCTGCCTGGCGCGCACGGCCATTTCGGCATTGGCCATGGCGCGACCGCGGGACACGGCACGCAAGTTGGTCCAGTCAACCCCATCACTCTGACTGCATTTCTCGCCTGGTTCGGCGGAACTGGCTATCTGTTGTCGCGTCATTCCGGCCTGGCCTACGCGAGCGCCCTGATCCTCGCCATTCTCGCCGGTACCGGGGGAGCCGCGATCATTTACCTGTTCATGTCCAAGGTGCTCACTTCCCGGGACGAAGCGCTCGATCCTGCCGACTTCGAAATGGTGGGCGTGCTCGGCAAGCTTTCCGTTCCCATTCGCGAAGGTGGCACGGGCGAGATGATCTATTCGCAAGCCGGCACTCGCCGCGTGTGTGGCGCGCGCTCGGAGGATGGCTCGGCGATTTTCAAAGGAACAGAAGTGGTGGTCACCCGCTACGAAAGCGGGATCGCGTACGTCCGCCGCTGGTCTGAGATTTCCGGCGAAGACTCTAGCCTCGACAGCACCTCATCAGCGAGTTCCGACAGTGAGGCCAGGCCGCAATGACGAAGGCGTCAGCCAACTCGCGCACGCTCTTCGGAATGCTCGCTGCCCTGCAGTGGCTGTCGCTCCCGATCATGGTCCTGCTGTTTGGGTCGGTCTGGCAGCAGTTGCCCAGTCGCGTGGCCACGCACTTCGACCTAGCCGGCCAGCCGAACGGCTGGATGACGCGCGAAGAAGCAGTTGTCGTTCTTCTCGGTGTGGCGACCGCGGTCCTTATAGGAACGACCTGGATGCTTTCGCGAGTAAACGAGATTGATGCCACCGCTTGGGGCCTGGTTGCGCTGGGTTACATCATCCAAAGCGCGCTGATCTGGGCTGGACAGTCGATCATCGACTACAACGTGCACGGTAAGCCGCTACACGCCGGCCCGATTCTCCTGATCGGAATTCTTGCCGCGGTCTTGCTGATCATGCTTTCGCTCGGCACCAGGCGCGGAGAGCATCTTCCCGCTGGTCGGGTCTATGCCACCGAAACTCACGCATCAGCACTGTGGGCCTTAGTCTGCGGCACACCATTGCTGATCTTCATTCCGATTGTCGCCACCGTTCCAGTTGCGGCTTTGAAAGTCGCTCTTGGCCTCGCAGCCCTGATCGGAATCTGGGCCACCTCGATGGCAGCGACCGGCTTTCATTACGTATTCACTTCCACTGGCGTGGACATTCGTGCCCTGGGTTTTCGCCTGCGCTCGATCGCTGCTTCCGATATCCGCAGCTATGCCGAGGGCGATTGGCCTTTCTGGAATGGGCGCGGCATTCGCGGACTCGGAAATCGTCGCGCCTACGTGTGGGGTAATCGAGGAGTTCGCATTCAGACGAACACCGGCGAAGTGTTCCTCGGACACAGCGAACCGAAAAAAATAATCCGCGACCTCGATCGCGTGGTTAGGAACTGTGAAGGTCACCAAGGTACACAAAGGACTTAGATTCCTTTCCTTTGTGCCCCTTCGTGTCCTTTGGCGGTGAAAAGGATCGTTGAGTGGGAGGAATAGGTATGCTTGAGAAATTTTCACCTATGGAGTGGATCGTCGCGAGTGCCGTCCTGGCGCTCATTCTGCTGCTTCTCATGAGCGTTTTGGCGAGGTTGTACCGCAAAGCGGGTCCACACGAGGCGCTGCTTGTTTACGGATTTCGAGGCAGGCGCGCCGTTACTGGCAGAGGAACAATCGTTCTGCCTATGATCGAGAGCTGTCATGAGCTTTCGTTGGAGTTGATGTCATTCGACGTCGCTCCACAACAGGATCTCTACACAAAGCAAGGTGTCGCAGTGACCGTCGAGGCCGTGGCGCAGATTAAAGTGAAATCGGATGTGGAGTCGATCTGGACCGCGGCTGAACAATTCCTGACGAAGAGCGATCAGGAGCGCGAAGGCCTGATTAAGTTGGTCATGGAAGGCCATCTGCGCGGAATCATCGGGCAGTTGACGGTCGAAGAAATCGTGAAGCAGCCAGAGATGGTCGGCGACCGCATGCGTTCCACTTGTGCGGACGACATGAACAAGATGGGGCTCGAGGTTATTTCGTTCACCATCAAGGAAGTTCGCGATAAGAACGAATACATCATCAACATGGGCAGGCCTGACATCGCGCGCATCAAGCGCGATGCCGATGTTGCGACCGCCGAAGCCGATCGCGATACGGCGATTAAGCGCGCCCTTGCAGTTCGCGAGGCTGCAATCGCCAAAGCGCAGGCCGATCAGGAACGCGTCCAGGCGGAAACTCTGTCTCTCGCAAAGCAGGCCGAGGCGCAGCGCGACCTTGAGATCAAGCGAGCGCAATTCCAGGAAGCCACGAAGCGCCAGCAAGCGCAGGCCGACAAGGCGTACGACATTCAAACCAACATCATGCAGCAGCAAGTTGTGGCTGAGCAGGTGAAGGTGCAACAGGTCGAAAAAGAGCAGCAGGTCAAAGTCCAGGAAGCGGAAATTGCGCGCCGCCAGAACGAACTGATTGCGACCGTGCTCAAACAGGCGGAAATCGAGCGCCAACGCATTGAGACCCTCGCCGCCGCCGAAAGGCAGCGCCTCATGGCCGAGGCCGAAGGCCGCGCTTCTGCGATTCGTCAGCAGGGCGAGGCAGAAGCCGAGATCATCTTTAAGAAGGGCGAAGCCGAAGCCAAGGCCATGAACGTGAAGGCCGAGGCTTACCAGGAGTACAACCAGGCCGCGGTCGTGGACAAGCTGATCACTGGCTTGCCTGAGGTGGTCAAAGCCATGTCGGCGCCGCTCGCCAATGTGGACAAGATCACCGTGGTTTCAACCGGCAACGGCGACGCAACGGGAATGAACAAGATCACCGGCGACTTCGCCAAGATGGCGGCGCAAGTGCCAGCCTTGTTCGAATCCCTTTCCGGCATGAGCATGACCGAACTTCTCGGCAAGGTGCGGGCGATCGGGGACAAAACGCCCAAACCTCCTGAGACGCTGCCGCCGGCGAACAGCGGCAAGAAATAAGTACGCACCGCGTGGGATAGGCACTCCTCGGAGGGGTGCCTCTTCCTGCGTGGGTTCTCTACGCTGCGGAATTATTGCATCCGGGGCGTATCGCCCACCTGGATTGAAGGGCCATGTTGGACTTGTTCGAATTCGTTTTCGAGATGTTCGACTTGTTCGAAGCGCTTGCAACGTGTTCTGTCAGCGGTGGGGAGTGGGGCGATCGAATTGGTTCGACGGTTCTGGGTTTGAGTTCCGAACTTCGACCAGCCCCGCGGGGTGGAAGGGGGAACTAAATAACCCCGAGCCCGCCCTGAACGCAGTCGAAGCTACGTCAGTGCTGGCAGGTATGAAAAGAACGACGAGTCCCTTTGGGATGGCAGAAGAAGAATGAGACGCCCATCAATGCAAATCGGATTAGGAATCGCACTGGGAATCGGCATCGGCGCCGCCGTCGCGCTAGTTCTCGGCAGCGGCGGCGCGTGGCTGACTGTCGGCATCGTGGTCGGCGTGATCGTCGGCAAGGCGATGTCGCATTCCCGCACAAAGCAGGTTCAGCACTAAGGAGGAGCCGTGGCTGGCAGCAAGAAATCCGCCGGGATGGGACTCGCCGTTGGGGTGGGTCTGGGTACAGCGCTCGGTGTCGCACTCGACAACATCGGCGTGTGGCTACCAATCGGCGTAGCCATGGGCCTGCTCCTACCAATGTGTAGCGGTAAAGAGGCATTTCTCTTGTCGGAGGAAGCAAAGAAGGACAGAACGTAGAACTGCAGGCTTCTCCTGGTTGACGAGGTTCGGAATGACCAAGTTTTTGGGTTTGGACTAAACGCTAGAAGCAGTTCATAAAGGAGTTCACTATGGCACTACTGGAGCGGGTATCAACGTTGATTCGCGCGAATCTCAACGACTTAATCGAGAAAGCCGAAGATCCGGAAAAGATGATCAAGCAGGTGATCCTCGACATGCAGAACCAGCTTCTGCAAGTCAAGACACAGGTGGCGATTGCCATTGCCGACCAACACCTGCTCGAAAGGAAGCAGAAAGACAACCAGGACAAAACCGCCGAGTGGATGCGCAAGGCCGAACTTGCCGTCGGCAAGAAGGACGACGACCTGGCGCGCGCCGCTTTGCACCGTGTTGAGAGCTATCGCGAGCTCGCCAGCAGCTTCACCCAACAAGTCGCCGACCAGAAGGCACAGGTCGAGAACCTGAAGGGCGCCTTGCGCCAGCTGGAGCAGAAGCTCACCGAAGCACAGGCCAAGGCCGATCTGCTGATCGCACAGCAGCGTCGCGCTCGCGCCGTCGGCAAGGCACAAGACGCTCGGTCTGCGATGGGTGACGGATCGAAGATCGCCGCTTTCGATCGCATGAAGCACAAGGTCGCGCACAACGAAGCGGTGGCCCAGGCCAAGACCGACCTGAACGCCAATGACGTCGAAGACCGCTTCACCGCGATGGAAAAGGCCGACCGCATCGAGGCGTTACTGGCGGAGCTGAAGGCGAAGAGGGCGTAACGGGAACCTCTCCCTCGAGTCCGCCGGATAACCGACGGTAGCGCTTGGCGCTGGTTTGTGCTTCGGCGGACTGGCAACGGCTCCAAGGAGCACGCATGCAATCTCGTGTCACTCGAACCCCAATGCCTGTGCTGGAGTGTGTGCTCGAACCGAGTCCACCGCGTCCGAGGAGGCGCGAGAGCTTTCATGGATGGACAGTCCCATCCCAATGACCATTCCTAGGCAATTTGTTGGCGGCGGATGTTCCAGACCAGCGTCCATGTAGGGTTGGTGTCAGGTGTGCCTAGAACAACAGATCGATGAGCTTCGAAGGCTCAAGAATGCTCGGTGAACCGATCCGTATCGGAGTCGAAAGGAAGAGGGTCATGAAAAGGCTGTCTATTGCAACCGCGTTCATTGTGTTTGTATCCATGGCCGCGCTCGCCCAGGACGTCATCGGAGACTGGAACGGCACTCTGAATACCGGCGTGGGAGAGTTGCGCCTGGTTCTCCACGTTACCAAGAAACCTGACGGCACGCTCCTGTCCACGCTTGATAGCCCTGACCAGGGGGCTTCCGGAATCCCCGTCACTTCGACGACGTTGAAAGATTCAACTCTCCATTTGAAAGTCGACGCCGTCAACGGCACGTATGAAGGCAAGGTCAGCCGCGACGTCCAGGAGATTGTCGGCACGTGGACCCAAGGCGCTGGCCTATCGCTGACATTCCATCGGGGAGCGATCGCCGAGAAACCTGCGGCAAGGCCCGCGCGGCCCTCAGACATCGATGGCGACTGGCTGGGGACGCTCGACACCGGCATTGCAAGGCTACGCCTGGTTTTGCATATCACCAACACGGACCAAGGACTCACCGCAACCATGGACAGCCTCGATCAGAACGCCAAGAGCCTGCCCATCACCAGCATGAGGCGCAATGGGTCCTCGCTGGTCTTCGATATGAAAGCCATCGGCGGCGCGTATGATGGCACCGTTAGCGCAGATCTCTCCGGGTTCAACGGCACCTGGACCCAGCTCGGAAACAGCTGGCCGCTTGCCTTCAAGCGCATCAAGAACGGTGCCGCGCTCGATCGAAAGCGCCCGCAAAATCCGGCGAGGCCTTACCCGTATAAGGAGCTGGAGGTCACCTACAGGAACGCAAATGCCGACATCGACCTTGCGGCCACCCTGACCATCCCTGAAGGCAAAGGCCCATTCCCTGCTGTGATCCTCATGGCTGGAAGCGGGCCACATGATCGCGACGAGAGCATCATGGGCCACAAACCTTTTCTCGTTCTCGCGGATCATCTCACGCGAAAAGGCATTGTCGTGCTCCGTGCCGACAAGAGGGGCTGCGGCAAGTCCGGCGGGAACTATGCAAAAGCTGTGATGGCGGACTTTGCCTCCGATGCCGAGGCCGGCGTCGCCTACCTGAAGACCAGGCCTGAAGTCGATGCCAAGCACATCGGCTTAGTCGGTCACAGCGAAGGCGGGATTGAGGCTCCTATGGCTGCCGCGGCCGACCCCGACGTGGCTTTCATCGTGATGATGGCCGGCACGGGCGTCCCGGGTGACAAAATCCTTCCCGAACAATCACGACTGATTCAGACGGCAGCTGGGAAAAAACCCGACGAAATCGAGAAGGATCTGGCCATACAGCACGAGGTACTCGCCGCGGTAGAGAAAAACTCGGATAGCGCAACCCTTGAAAAAGAGCTGCGCACCGCACTCAGTGGCAAGGTGCCTGACGCCCAGGTTGATCTCCAGATCAAAGCCGCCAGTTCCCCTTGGTTCCGCGACTTCCTCACTTACGATCCGGCGCCAACCCTCATCAAGTTGACTTGCCCGGTGCTAGTGCTCAACGGCGAAAGAGACCTGCAGGTACCGCCTGCTCAAAACCTGCCGGCAATTCAGAAGGCGCTCGGAGTGGGCAGGAATCGGAACTTCGAGATTGTGGAACTGCCTGGCTTGAATCATCTGTTCCAGGACGCAAAGACCGGAGCAGTCAGTGAGTACGCAGAGATCGAAGAAACCATATCTCCCGCAGCAATGGACAGAATTTCCAGCTGGGTCTTGAAACAAATGGGCGAAGCCGCAAAAACCGCAAGTCGGGAGGCGGCAGCACCCCGACCTTGAAGCGGTCGAGTCCTTCTGCTCCGCCGAATATCTGGTCAGCGAGTGATTCGGCTGCGCTCAAGATCACCAGGGATAACGAGGAACAACACGGTAAACTGGAGGCACATGCAAAAAGCCTTTCATTGGGACTCTGCGTCCGAACCGTATGTCGCCGATGCTTTGGTGCTCACCTGCTTTGACGAGCGCGTGCGCACGGTGGTGAACAAGTTCCTGAAGAAGCGGGGTATCCTGCGTCCCGACATGGTGGTGATTGCAGGAGGAGCAAAGACCCTGGCCTCGCCGCGCAATGACTTTGAGCGCGATTTCATTCTCGAGCAGGTTCGTATGTCGATCCTGCTGCACAAGACCACGCGCGCTTACCTCATGTGCCACTCGGATTGCGCAACCTACGGCGGCCTGCAGGCCTTCGACGGCGACCGCGAGGTCGAGGCTAAGCATCATTGCCAGGAATTAGAGCGCGCCGCGAGCTTGCTCAAGGTCCGCTTCTCCGATCTCGTGGTTGAGTGCTTCTTTGTGAACTTCGAAGGAGTCTTCGCTGCGAAGGATGGGGCGACGGAGCAGGTGGCGTAAATCGAAGCGGGCTCTGCGAGGGCATCCCGAGGTAAGCTTCGTCACACTTCATCATCTAGCGCGAGCATGTCCATGATCTGCTTACCGGTTTTCCAGGCATCCTCCCAGCTGGACTCCGGGCTCTCGAAAGTGAAGTAGTAAAGCGTATTCGTTTTAGGATTTGCCACGGTCAGAACGTGCATCTAGTTCCGGCCGCGTCGGCGTCCGTCACTTGGCACCCGAATTCTACAAAGGACCCAAACTTCTGTGTCCACATCTCCGCGTGCTTGGCCTTGGCAATGTTTCCAACCAGGTCCTGCCCGCGATCCACCGCACGGTCCTTTCTCAGCTGAAAGACGTTCAAGGACATTCCGGTTTGAAACTCACCGACTTTGGAAATATCCTCCTTGGTGATGAAGACAGCCAATGTTCCTGGTTGCGTTTCTTCTCGATAAAACCATCCGCTGGGTTTGAGAAACGCCGCTTTCAAATCCGGCACCTCCTGCCAGGTAAATCCAGGAGGTGCTGCGGGAACATTGATGGGAGCAGCGGGCAGGCAAAAGAGGAAAAGGACGCCGAGCGGAATACCAAGCTTCGCGGAACATAACCTCGCAGAAGTCATAGGATCGCGTTTGGCACGCAATCATAGCAGAACGATCGGAATTAGCAGTTCCGCAGAAGTTACCTCGACACTGCCGCAAACAGGCTCGTGCGCATCAGTGACTGAAATTGCCTGTCATCGGCTTTGAAGTGCATTTGCAGTTTGGAGCTGTCGGAGTTTACCGAAACACCCTCCAGCGCGGCCTTCTCGACCGGGCTCGCCGTCATCTTCTTGTAGAGCACACCGGCCTTCACCAGCGATGACAAGGTGGCCGCAGTGACCGTGTCGGAGGTCACCACGTCCAGATCGAAGTTCACGCCACTTGAAAAATTCATGGTGTAGCGCGAGCCAAGGACGCGCTTTTTCACTGTCTCGTAGTCCGCCAGACGCGACGCATCGCCGAGCGCAGACATCAGCATGTTCTGCGTTCCCTTCTGGTCGAGAATGCTCCATACCGCGCCGCTTTCGACATCGGGAATCAGGTTGGAAATGTCGGGATTCGAATCAAGTGTCTGAAGATATCCGTCGCGCGCATCCAGCGAGCCGCGAACCGCTCCGCCATCACCGAAGAGCAATGTACTGTCATCGAGAAAGGTCATCTGCATACTGTCTGCCATCGGATAGATACTGGCGTCACGATATTTTGTCGGCTTGATCTTTTGCAGCTGCAGTTTCCGAAGCACCAGCTTGGTCTGAAATACTCCCTGGGCGGCGCCAACGATCTTCAGGCCCTGCTTCGGATGACGGTAGGCAATGAAGGTCAACTCATCCACATCTCGATCGGGGTTGATCCCGATGCCGCGGAGAGCCGACTCAAACTGTTTAAGATTGTCGGGCAACACTTGCGCTTTGAGTGCTTGGGCGGTGCTGGAATCCTTCAGTGCGCGATAGTCCACGCAGATAATCTGCTGGACTTCGGAAGGGATCGCCGGGCGAACTGATCCCGACAGCGGAGCGCCCAATGCACTACCCGCCATCATTGCAACCGAGAGCACAATCACCGATTTGCGCACACAATTCCTCATAAAAACCTCATGTAGTTGGATGCGGGCGTGATTCGAGCAGTCACCCCGGCGCATTTATCCATTTTAGTGCAGCGGACCTCCCCTCCGATGCTTACCGTGGTACCGGGTTCTCCACATTCGGGTCGTCGGGTTTGCCCCCTCATGCACAGAAGGTTGGTTTTCCCATTTTTTTTGTGATCTTTGCAGGTCATTGGTTTCAACCGCAAGAGACCCCGGGAAAGGCCATGACGCTCGGCGAAACTCAGCCGGATTTCCGTCCAAACTGATTCTTAGCCAATTCTAAGCGCCTTGGCGCGAGTGCTCACTCGAGTCACGAAGTCGAGATCTTTCAGCGATTGGAGATTGATGTCCACATTGGCAAGCGCGCCCCCAACAGCTGCTCGTGCGAGCGCTGCTCCAGTCACCAGGTCAGATTTCATGTTGGGGCTGGTGATCGGCGGGAGCGTGTCAATAATCTTCAGCACCTCACTTGCACGCTCGGCCACCAATAACGGAACGTTGGTTGCCTGCTTCAGCGCGCTATCTACCATGTCGTCGGCGGAAGCACCCTCTTTCGCGCTTTTGAAGGCCTCGATGACGTTCTTGAACGATTCGGCGTCGGCATCGATCGCGCTCTTCAGCTCCTCCCGAATCTGCGATAGACGCGAGACCACCTCACTAAGCTGGCCTTGGTACTGCGCATAAGCTTTCTTGCTCCGGGACATCGTTGCCACCATCGTAGCCAGTCCTGCTGCCATGGCGCCTGCTGCCGCGGCCGCGCTGCCGCCACCGGGTATGGCAGTGGGCGCCGCAAGCTGCTCGATGAACGGCTCGACGCCGGCGCGAATTCCGCCCACCGCCAACTTACCGCCCATCACGCCTGCGAGACGGTTCTCCAGGATGAGCGAGGAATCAAAGTTCTCAATCTGCAGAAACCACTCGGCACTCTGCTCTATCGCCTTCTTCGGGACCAGCCCAACGATCTCGCTGCTCTGCGGGAAAACGCCGTAGCGCGCAGCCTCGGAGCGAACGGCCTCGAAGACACGATGGATGGGAGTCTGCTCGAAATCTGTCAAATTCATGGAAACTTGTGCCTGCCCGCGCACTAAGAAACCCGCAGCTTTTACAAAGCGAAGGCCACCGCTCGAGAAGCGCACCGCCTTCGCCACCTTCTTCGCGATCTCAACGTCGGCAGTGTTGAGAAAGACGTTGTAAGCGATCAAAAACTTCCGAGCGCCTACCACGCAAGCTCCGGCAGTCGGATGCAGGGCTGCCTCGCCTAAATCGGGCCTGCGCGCGGGATTCGTCGCGATCTCGCTCCGAACGCCCTCGAACTGCCCGCGCCGGATGTTCTCCAGGTTCTGCCGATCGGGTGTGGTCGCGGCCGCCTCATAGAGGTAAACCGGGATCTTGTAGCGCTTCCAAATCTGCTCCCCCACATGCCTTGCCATGGAAACACAGTCTTCCAGGCTCAGGCCTTCGATTGGGATGAACGGCACAACGTCGGCCGCTCCCAGCCGCGGGTGGGCACCTTGGTGATGGTTCAGGTCAATGAGTTCCGCCGCTTTGCCCACGCCACGAATTGCCGCTTCGGGCACAGCTTCTCGATCGCCGACAATCGTGATGACACACCGGTTGTGGTCGGGATCCATCTCGCGGTCGAGCAGGAATACGCCGTCCCCCTTCATGGCGTCCACAATGGCGTCGACTTTCGCCGTGTCGCGGCCTTCGGAGAAATTAGGGACGCACTCAACCAGGGTCTGCATACGCGAGAAGAATAGCTGGGGAGTTGAGCGGCTGCAAGGTGAGAAGGTCGCCGCCAGATCCATAGACTCTGGTTTTCAGTTCTCCGGGGATTCTCGCCGGAGAGGCGGAGGGAACCGATAAGTTTCTACTCTCCCGCCTTGGCAGCCGCAGCTCGCGGTTTTTCCAGAAGCTTGCGAGCGTTCGCAATGAGATCCCCGACTTTGAAAGGCTTTACCAGATACAGAACGTCATTTTTTTCCAGGAAGCTGCGCGCCTCCGGTTCAGCCAGACTAGAAAACGTAAACATCACCCTGCCCGACATTTCTGGCCAGGTCTCTAGCAACCTCTTGCGGGTTTCCTGGATGTCGGACGAGCCCGGCATTTTGCCGTTCAAGACTACTGCATCGCAGGCGTGGGCCTCTAAGGCAGCGTTCATCGCTTCCAGGCTCGCCACGGCTACCACTTGTGCGCCGGCGCCGGAGAGCACTTCGCGTTCGAAGTCGAGAACGCTCTCCTCGTCTTCAACCAGCAAGATCCTGCCCTTAAGCAATGCTTCGCGGGCCGGTGCCGATTGCTGAGATTGGGAAAATGCGGCCATACGTCCGGCAGAGGGCAGCTTCACTTCGATGATTGCGCCACCCCCTTCGGCGTTGCGCGCCGAAATCTCCCCGCCGTGCTCTTTCACGATTCCATAACAGATACTCAATCCGAGTCCGGTCCCCTTGCCGACGCTCTTCGTCGTGTAGAAAGGCTCAAAGATGCGTGAGGGCTCTTTTATGCCCGGTCCCGAATCCTCAACCCGAATGTAGACCCAATTGTCCTTCGCAGAAACGCCCACCCTCATTCGGCGCTCGCGCGAACTCCTCTTGCCTTCTTCGCTTTCGTCATCGGTGATCGCATCGAGGCCGTTGTTCACGATGTTCAGGAAAACCTGCTCCAATTGATGAGGGTCGCCGAGCACCGCCGGAAGGTTGGCCTCGATATCGCGTTCAAGCGTCACATTCCCAACCTTCAGGTCGTAATCGCGAAGCAGGAGTGCCTCTTCGAGCACCTGCGCGACGTTGAATTCCTCCTTTTCGGGGGCGCGCTGCCGCGCAAACGAAAGCAGGTTTTGAACCACACGATGCGTTCTCTGGCCTTGTTTGAAAATCTTGCCGGTGTATTCTTTCGCCTTCGGCTCCAGGTTTTCCGCTTCGAGCAATTGCGCATACCCTAGGATCGCCGTCAAGGGATTGTTCAACTCGTGCGCCACGCCGGCAATCAGCTGTCCGATCGCGGACATTTTCTCGCTTTGCAACAGCTGCTCTTGCGTGCGGCGCAGATCGTCGTAGGCTTTGCAAGTCTCCTCGTACAAGCGCACTTTTTCGACGGTGGTCGAAAGCTGCCGGCCGATCGCGACCAGGAGGTTTTCGTCGTTTTGCGTGTAGTCCTGGTGTTGTGAACGGGCTATGCCCATGAGGCCGACCGGGTCGTCTTTACCCCAAAGCACAACCCAAATCGAGGAGCCGGAATTCGCCGCACCGATGAAGTCCCTGACGCTCGCTGGAAGATGGGGAAGATACTCGGTCGTCAGCACTTCGGCTCGAGAACCCGTCACCAGTTCGCCCAGCCCTTCAGAAAAGACTACCTCTCCCAACTTCTTGCGGTCGGTGATTCGCTGACCCCAGTTCGCACGTCGACGGAAGCGTTTGTCGGGTTCTGCTAAATAAACCGAGCCTGCTTCCGCCCCCAGCAGCGAAATCACCTGACGAAGGGTCAGATTGAGAATCTCGTCTAGATCAAAACTCTGAGTTGCGATTACCGCCATGGCATTGAGGGCATTCAATTCGCGATTGCGCCGTCGAGTTTCATCCTCGGCCTGCTTTTTCTCGGTGATGTCGAGCAGGAACCCCTGGTAGCGCTCAATTTTCCCGAACTCGTCGCGATAAGCAAAACTACTCTCGACAGCGGTCAGGATCGATCCATCTTTGCGCCGCAGAGTCACCTCGAAATCACGGACGAAACTGTGCGCTTCCAATTCTTGACGGAACGTCTTGCGTTGCTGCGGCGAAGTGTAGAAGTCGGCATCGACGTTGCGGCCAAGCAAGGCTTCGCGACTTCCGTGACCGAGCATCCGAACAAACGCATCGTTACAATCGAGCAACTTGCCATCCGGTGTGGTGACGAACACCCCTTCCTGCACTTGCTCGAAAAGCGATCGGTACTTTTCCTCCGCGGCATGGCGTTCAGTTATGTCGCGAACCACGTGGATGGTAGCTTTCTGTCTGGTTCCCTGATCAAGATACGTGGAGGTAGAAGCCACTGAGAAACCGCCAAAGGGATCTGGGCCCTCATAGAAGCCATTTTCCTCACCGTGGCAGTAAGGACAGTTGGCCCAGCCCACGTCCTGCTTTGGCAGGACCGACTCGCAGAGTTGGCCGACAACATCGGCCTGCGATCTGCTGATTCGACCCAGCAGTGCGGGGTTGGCCTTCAGGATTCGGAACTCCGAGTCATGCAGGAGTACCAGATCCTGGATCGACTCAAACGTGTTGCTCCACTGGCGATGCGAGCGCAAGATCTCTTCGACGAGATGAAGATTCTCGAGAGCAAGGCCAAGCTGCTGCGCGCAGGTGACAAGAAACTCGAGCTCATCGGGAGAATACGATCTCCTGCGCCGGTCGGCTAGCACCAGCGTACCAACCAGGGCTTTTCTTCCCGGCACTGCGACCATGGTTAACTGCCGTATGCGCTCGTGCTGAAAAAGCGCTGCCTGATCGCCAAACTTCGATTTCTCCAGGATCAACGGCACGGTTTCGGCGGGAATTTTCTCGATCGAATCGTTGGTGTTGACCGAGGCTCGGTCTCGCATGAACGCTTCCGACAGCCCTATTTGCTGAAAGATCGTGAGCCGCTGCCCATTGATGAAGCGGAACCAGGCAGCCTCAGCACCTAAGAGTGCGGTTAGCTGATGCAATGCCTTGGGGACAACCGAACCACTTTGGGCAGCGTGTACCACGGTGCTGGCCAGCTCGTTCAAGGTAGCCAGGCGGCGCCTCTGAAGCCTGGCCTCGTCCAGCATTACCAACAGCATGCCCAAGCCCAGCAGAATGTCCACCAGGATCGCCGTTTCACCCAGAAAATGGGCGGTGAGAGGCTTCCAGTCGAGATGCAGCAGCACGAGCCCAGCAGCGAGCAGCCAGGGGCCGATTTCTCGTCGCGCCCGCCGGTATCGCAACAACCGTAAAGCGGCACCCCAGGTCAGTATCCGATAAGAAAACTCTAGTGCGAAACGTAAGGTTACCGAATCCGGCCAATAAAGGCTTCTGATTACGGCAAAAGCCACCAGTACGACCGAGATCACTAGCACCGGCGCCAATAGGCTCCGGCTGTTCGCATAGATAAGGGCCCCCGCCGCAAACAGGCTTGCCGCCACTACGAATTCGGCCTCACCAATCGAAAGCGAGAGAGAGTTCGAAACCGAAGAAGCGAGGGCGTGAGCAGAGATAAAATAGGCCGTCCAGCCGACGATCCATACCATCAGAGAGCGTTCGCGAAGCGTACGAAGCACCAATAGGCTGGCTGCCAAGATAAGCAGCACAGCCATCTCTCGCGCCACCAGTTTGGGCACGGCGAGGCCGGCGACAGCCCCCCATGCACGCCATAGGATCGTGTTCATGCAAACCAACTAGCCGGTTTCCCTAAGGTTTTAGCACGATGAAACGGGGTAATTAGGCAGGTTTCCAACGATTTTGGTTACTTTGGGAATCAAGCCATTAAGGTACAATCGCCATACACTACTTAGGCCAGCCATGTCCGCAGAACGAATCCTTATCGTTGACGACGAAGACTCGATACGCGAAGTGGTGTCGTCCATGCTGACCTCCTCGAATTTCGTGTGCACACAAGCCCAGTCGGGGAAGGAAGCCTTAGCGCTATTGCAATCCGGCGAGGAGTTTGAACTGATGCTCTCGGACATGATGATGCCTGTCATGGACGGAGAGGCATTGTTGGCAGCCACAAAAGAGCGGTTCCCTGATATTCCGGTGGTCATGGTTACCGCCATGCACGACATTTCTATCGCGCTGAACGCGATTCGTAACGGTGCCTACGATTATCTGCTGAAACCGTTTGATCGCGAGCAATTGCTCGCCACTGTCCGCCGTGCTCTCGAAAACCGTCGCTTGAAGCTGGAAAACCGCGCTTACCAGACAAATCTGGAAGCCTTGGTCACCGCCCGAACTGAACAGCTGAGGCAGGCCATTACCACTCTCGAACAGTCTTACGACATCACCCTCGAGGCCCTCGGCAATGCGCTGGACTTGAAGGATGCTGAGACCGAAGGCCATTCCAAACGGGTTACAGCTTTCACCATCGCCATCGCCCGCGCTATGGGTTTGACGGCGGGTCAGATTCGTGTGATTGCCCGCGGCGCGTTCCTGCACGACATCGGCAAGATGGCGATTCCGGATGCGATTCTGCGCAAGCCGGGAGCTCTCGATCCCGAAGAAGTGGCCATCATGCGCGAGCACTGCTACCGCGGTTATCAGATTCTGAAGCGCATCCCGTTCCTGTCGGAAGCGGCCGAAATCGTCTATTCGCACCAGGAAAAGTACGACGGAACTGGTTATCCCCGCGGGCTCAAAGGGGACGAGATCCCCCTCGGAGCACGCATCTTCTCGGTGGCCGACACGCTGGATGCTATGACCTCAGACCGGCCCTACAGAGCCAAACTGCCGTTCTCCGTGGCTCGGGAAGAGATTCAACGCTGGTCGGGCCGCCAGTTCGATCCCTTGGTTGTCGCGACCTTCCTGCAAATGCCCGAGCATATCTGGGACGATCTGCGCAAGAGCATCGACGAGCAAATCCATCGCTTCGCATATTCCGCCGGCAAGAGCTAGTTGCAATTCCAGAGCTGAGCCTGCTCGACGAAGATTTGGTCCCTTGCCGTTTCCCGCGAACTCCCACAGCTGGCATTCGGACGGAACCGGGTGAGCGGTTGTGCCGAATTATCACGTGCATGCGAGCAAGGTTGCTTTTCTCCCGACAAGACGCGGCAACCTAAACACTTCAACTTGCTGTTTTCCTAAGGACGCTGTTAGCCTTATGCTCCGGTACCGAACCCGGGAGGAGCCTTTATGCCGAAATACGTGATCGAGCGCGAATTGCCCGGAGCGGGCAAGCTCTCGAAGGAGCAACTGCAAGCGATCTCGCAGAAGTCCTGCGGCGTGCTGAACAACCTCGGCCCACAGATTCAGTGGATCGAAAGTTTCGTAACCGACGACAAGATTTATTGCATCTATCGCGCGCCAAACGAGGCAATGGTCCGCGAGCACGCCTCTCAGGGCGGGTTTCCGGCAAACAAGGTATCCGAGGTCAGGACGATTATCGATCCGACCACCGCAGAGTGACGCAGGAACAGGAAACTCAGGCACCACCTACAGAAGTTTGATAGTTGCGATCTTTCCAAGTGATCGTTCCATTCCTGCGCGCCCGGGCAGACTTTAGGAGAAGGTAGGCTGCTAAGGGTACCCCAAACGCTAGGGCAAGAAAGCTATTCACCGCTCCGAATCTCCCGCAGGCGATTCTCGCGTAAAGCGATAACAGCGGAAGCAGATAGATGGACGCTCGTAGATGTTCGCCGGCGAGGCCGTCAACCGCCAATCCCAACATAACCAGTGAGAACGCCCACATTCCTAACAGCTTGACGGAATAGAGCACGGGCTGAGGAAAAAGGGTTGCCAAATTCTTCGTCCATCCCTCCTTCATTTGTGGCCAGCTGCGATACATTCGTGTTCCTACTGCATCACCTCCGTACCGGAACCAGATCTTCCGGCCGGAAGCTTTCACCAGCCGTGCTAGGGCCACGTCTTCCAGTAGATCGCTCGCGATCTTTTCATGGCCTCCAACCGCCTCGTACACATCGCGGGAGATCATTAAGTATTGCCCGTTTGCCGCCGCGATCGGCGATTTGGGGTCGCGAACCTTTGCCGGCGGATACCTGGCCGCCAGCTCTGCAAAGATCACCGGCATCACGGCCTTTTCTGAAAACGTTTGCACTTCCTGCTCGGGAGAGTAGGAGAGCAGTGCAGCGCTCTCGCGCTCAGCCTCCGCGAGGGCGCGGGCAAGAGAACCGGGCTTATGAAATGTATCGGCATCGGTAAACAGCAGCCACTTCCCTTTGGCCGTTTTCGCCCCGGCAGACATCGCGTTGTTTTTTCCCGTCCAATTTTGGGGAAGCGGAGGGGCAGAGATCACGGTCACCACCGGATATTGCTCCATCCGATCGACACAGCTTCCCCGGCGCGAAGCTCTTTCTAACCCCGCAAAGGACCGCGCAATCTCTCCCGTCTGATCCGTAGACGCGTCGTCAACCACAATGATTTCGAAGGGAATACCGGCCTGAGAAACCAGGGAGTCAAGACAGCGCCCCAGGCAAGCCTCTTCGTTCCGGGCAGGAACGATGACGGAAACGATGGGGAGCTCAACGCTTGTCATTCAGAACTAAGCACAACAACGATGCCGGAGCGGCAATCAGCAAGTCCGACGCGCTTCAACTTCGCTATTATATCTAGGTGAGTTTTATCCGCTCCGGTCTTCTCTTGCCGCTGATTTTCGTCAGCACCGCCTGCTATCGCGGCTCTAAACCGACGGGGATCGACCGTCCCGCACCGGAATTCACGGTTCAGGATTCCGATCGCAGGGTCAGCCTGAACCAGTTTCGGGGGAAGATTGTCGTTCTGAATTTTTGGGCCAGCTGGTGCCCTCCTTGTGTAGACGAGTTGCCCTCTCTGATGCAGTTGCAAGCCGCCCTCCGGAGCAAAGGCGTGGTGGTCCTAGGCGTGAGTGTTGATGCAGAAGCAGCCGACTACCAGAAATTCCTAAAAGAACACGACGTCAATTTCCTGACGGTGCGAGACCCTGGCGAGCAGAACAAGACCAACACCGGCGTCGTCGCTCCGGTCTCGTCCAAATACGGAACGTACCGCTTTCCCGAGACCTACATCATCGACCGCGATGGAGTGCTGCGTCGCAAACTGATCGGACCAGCTAATTTCACCCAGCCGGAACTGATGGAATATTTGAGCCGGTTGTAGAAAGGAGACTGGTGGGTAGTGGCTGGTCTTCTTGAGGATGTCGATTGCCATCGCCGAGACGTCTTCTTGGTACCGAGTTCAACTAGTCACGACGCCCTAGCTACATGAAGTCTTCCGACACAATCATTATCGGCGCGGGAATCATCGGGCTGGCGCTCGCCATCGAGCTGCGGAAGAAAGGGCTGCGCGTACTGATCGTCGAGCGCGGCGAACCCGGCCGTGAGGCCTCGTATGCCGCGGCCGGAATGCTGGCGGCATCTGGTGACGAATTCCCCCGTCTCCTCAAACCAATGGCGCAAGAAAGCGCCCGCATGTATCCCGAGTTTGTGCATCAGTTGGAAGACGAATCCGGCCTGAAGGTTGATCTGCGTCATCAGGGTACGATTCTCATCTTGTGCGACGGAGCTTTTCCCGAGACCGCGGAGCTTCTCTCACCCCAGCGATTGAAGTCACTTGAGCCGGAGGTTGCACTGGCCACCGTGCTCCCAGCCGGGTCGGACAGGGGGAAAACGGGTCAGGACATCTGTGCTGCCTACCTTCCCGAACGCTCGGTTGATCCCCACTCGCTCGTCGCGGCCGCATACAAGGCTGCCCGCCATCGCGACGTTGACCTCTCCTCAAACGCCCAGGTGAACTCGCTGATCATGGAAGGGGGACGCGTGGTTGGAGTCCAAACCGACAGGGCCAAGTACTCAGCCCCGATCGTTATTAACTGTGCCGGAGCGTGGGCGGGGGCGATTGCGCCCTGCGAATTTCCTATAAGACCCATCAAGGGACAGATGCTGGCCGTAGTTGAAGCACCCGCCTTACAACACGTAGTTCGTTCCCCGAAGGTCTACCTGGTCCCGAGAAGCGACGGCCGCCTGATCATCGGCTCCACCCTTGAGGACGTAGGCTTCAGGAAAGATACCGACGTCACTACCCTCGCACGCCTGTTTGAATCTGCCGTTGAGCTCGTGCCGGGTGTCGCCAAGTCGCGCCGCCATGAAGCTTGGGCTGGGTTGCGTCCAGCCACTCCGGACGAACTCCCTATCCTCGGAGAGACCACTGTCTCAGGGTATTTCATAGCGACAGGTCACTATCGTGATGGCATTCTTCTGGCGCCGGCTACCGCAACCGTGATGGCAAACATCGTCATCGGGGAACCGCCGCGACTGGATCTGACCCCATTCAGCCCTCTGCGATTCGGGAACTAGCCCTGGGCCGGCACAGGAGGGAACGAGAGTGAAAAAGAGGCCCAAAGTCGAAAAAATTAGACCACGACTGCGGATGTTCTTGATTCCCTGTAGCTGCGGCAACAGTTTCGCTGTTTCTGAAGGCTATGACCGTCGTGGTAGCGCTTGGAGCCGTTTCCCAGCCTGCCCTCACTGCGGCAAGCGCCACGACCCCAAAAATCGTTTACTAGAGCTCGGTTTTCAACCCCAGGGTTACTGGACAGTCGAAAAGTGTTGATCGGAACCTGCGCGAGCGAATCTATCGGGTCCGGTATAACAATTTGCTCCATTTTTCCCAGAATTTGCTATACTTCCGGCGCCTTTGCGAACCTCGGTAAAGCGGCTTTCTGTTTGCTGGAGGTCTTCCCCCGGTTCGCGGACAGAAAGAGGGGCATTGTGAAGAACATCTTTGTTGGCAATCTCAGCTTCAACACTACCGAAGATGAGCTGCGCCAGCTGTTCGAGACCTACGGGCAGGTGGAGCGAGTGAGCATTTTGACGGACCGTGAGACCGGGCGTTCGCGTGGCTTTGGTTTCGTAGAGATGACCAACGCTGAAGAGGGTGAGAAGGCCATCGCTGGATTAAATGGGTCGCAATTTGGCGGGCGTACGGTTAATGTAAACGAAGCGCGTCCGAAGGCTGAGCGGGCAGGAAGCGGCGGTGGGGGCCGCGACCGAGGCCGTCGTTAATCTTCGCGAAAAGCACTTTGCGCTCCATCTTCGGGTTGTGGCGCTTCAACTTCTCGAGCTCCCAAGGTCTTCCTGCGCTTCGAAGCGCCTCGATGTAAACTGATGATACGCGCCCGTAGCTCAGCTGGATAGAGCGGCAGCCTCCGGAGCTGTAGGTCGGGAGTTCGAATCTCTCCGGGCGCGCCATCCCCCCCAGGTCCAGCCCGGAGACATAGGTAACAGAACGTACCGGAGACATGGGTTACACTTTTGGCCCGAAGGGATTTTCGAGCGGTTCGAGCACCCGAGTCTCCAAATCGAAGTACCCCAAATCATAATTCATAAAACTTACGAGCCAGATGTCGTCGTGGACCTCCTTGATGCCGACGGCCTGTCCAGCAAAGACCTGGCTGAAATTGATCTTCTTGTTGCCGAGACAGATGCGGCCACAGCGGGTGACCACGATGGTTTTGTCGTGGAGGGGATAGTCGATGTCCGGCAACCTGGCATGGGGACGCGGGGACGGCTGGTAGACCTCCGCCGGACATTTCATATCCAGAGCTTCGTGCGGGCGCTCGTGGTTGAAGAGCTCAAAGAATTTATCGAAGCGAGCTTGCTGTTGCAGAAAGTTGGGGCCGCCGGCTTGGTGGCTTCTTTCTTCAAGGTAAGATGCATGCGTTCGGGACGACCATTCTGTTGCGGAGCACCGGGTTTGATGCGCTCGATACCAGTGCCCAGGCGAAGCCGCCAGACCGCAAAGTTTGTCCGCCAACATTTCTGATTTTGACGAGGGAGAGAACTAGACCTGGGGCCCTATAAGGATCGGCTATACTCGCGGGGTGCCAAAGCGCCTTTTCATTGGCCTTCTGTTCTTGTGCTCGCACGTTAGGTTAGCGCAGACTCAGCCGGGGCCCCGGGTTCAGCTGAATTTTGAAAAAGGGAAGATCATTACGCACATTCCGTGCGCGCAACATCCCGAGCAGTCGTACGCTCTGTATTTGCCCTCCAATTATTCGCCGGATCGCCTGTGGCCAATTGTGTACTCCTTCGATCCCGTCGCAAGGGGCAACGTCCCACTGGAATTGCAGAAAGATGCCGCCGAGCATTTCGGCTACATCCTGGCGGCTTCGAACAATTCAAAAAACGGCTCATGGAAAGTACAAGCGGACGCTGCGGACTCGATGGTCAGAGACACCCATGCCCGCTTTTCCATTGATGACCACGCTCTTTACTTCGCGGGATTCTCCGGCGGGGCCCGCGTAGCCGCGCAACTGGCCCTTGTTTGCAAGTGCGCCTCGGGAGTGCTGTTAAGTGGGGTGGGGTTTCCTATCAACGCGACGCCGTCCCGCGATGCCGCGTTCGCGGTCTTCTCCGCCGTCGGCGAATTAGACTTCAACTTTCAGGAGGTCGTGCCTCTGCAGGAGAAGCTCGAACAAGCCGGCTATCCTCGATGGCTCTACCAGTTTGAAGGCCCGCACCAATGGGCTCCTGCCGAAGCCATGGAGCTGGCACTCGCATGGTTTCGCGTGCAAGCCATGAAAGCGAAGCGCCAGCCTAAAGATGCCGCCTTTCTCACCGCGCAATTTTCACAGGCCGTGGCCCACGCGAATTCCACGGAGATTGCAGGCGATCTGCTTGGCGCTTGGCGCGAGTATTTACAGATCGCGGCCACCTTTGATGGGCTGACAGATGTGACGGCTCTTCGCGCGAAAGCCGACTCTCTGGGAAAGAAAAAATCCGTGCGCGAAGCGGTCAAACAGGAACGCAAGGATTTCGAAGAGCAAACTCTTCTGGAAAACGACGTCCTGACCAACCTTCCTGCAACCAGCGAAAGAACTGACTTCCAACCTGACACACTGAGGACTGCAGAAGACAAGGCTCGCGACCTCCGCGTCCTCGCGGAACAGGGAAAAAGGACCGATCGTGCGCGAGTTTACAAACGTGCCTTGGCAGGCGCCTTCGTCGGAGCTATGGAGTCCGGCATTGGTTATCTCGACAATCGTGACTATTCACAAGCTGTTCGCGCTTTCTCATGCGCTACGGAGGCTGTGCCCGATTCCGAGTGGGCTTGGCGCAATCTGGCTCTCGCGAACGGCTTGAATGGAAATCGTAAGGATAGCCTTGCCGCCCTGAAGCGCGTGCGCGAGTTGGCCACGGACAAAGTGGCCTTTGTCGAGTGGACCAAAACCGAGCGGGCCTTCGAACGAATCCGCTCCACCCCAGAATTCCAGACTTTGCTCAAGACGAATTGACTTCAAAGAGCGGCTACCGGATCATTTCTGGTTGACCACATAATGGGGCTCGCGGCATGCACGAGCAGACGGAGAAGATTCTGACCGACTACATTTTGGCAGCCGTAGAGCACTAAAGCGTTTCAGAAAGACCTACTCCGGCCTTCACAGTTGCTCTCGAAGCCTGCATCTGCCCGGGGAATCCGCAGTCAGGCCCGTTTACTTTGAAGGCGGAGCTGCCCCTTTCAAAACCAACGACCGGTCGGTTTGTGTGTGTAGCTCGCGGCTCTTCGCCAATTCCGCCTGGGCTTTTGATTTCTTTCCGAGTGCCTGGTAAGCCCTCGCGAGCTGAAAATGTGCGTCGGACTGGGCGGGATCAACCTTGATCGCATGCTGGAAGGCATCGACGGCGCCAGCGTAGTTCCTCCGCTGCAGATATAGCTTCCCAAGGTCAAGATATGCGATCCGTATCTTCTGCGAATTCTGCGTAGCTTTCAGCAGCAATCCTTCCGCCGCACCCAGGTTGCCCCCTTCGAGCGCAATGTCCCCCAAATAGGCCTGTGCTTGCGCGTGCTTTGGGTTTAAAGCCAGCTCTGCCTCAAACTCGCGCTTTGCCTCATCAAACCTTCGCAGCTCCCAGTAAAGGTATCCCAGTCCGAAATGGACCTCGGGCTGCCTGGGATCGAGCTCGGAGGCGGCTTTGAATTCGGCAACGGCCTCCTCGGTTCGTTGCAAGCCGTCAAGAGCCTCTCCCATCAGGAGGTGGGCAGCGGGGGAATCGGGATTCTGCTGCAGGATGGCACGGAACTGTTCCTGGGCACAGCCATAGTTTTTGGACTTGAGGCAGCTTTGGGCCAAGACGTTGCGAAGTTCGGTGTTGCCAGGGTCTGAAGCGGTGAGGGGCTTAAGGACTTCGACGGCTTCTGAAAAACGAGCTGCTCCGTAGTAGGCCATGCCAAGCAGGGCAGTTGCCTGGACGCTTGTTGGGTCCATCGAGGAGGCGGCCTTGAGTGGCACAATGGCGGCATTGAAGTGGCCCTGCTTGAACTCCGCCAAGCCAAGATTCAGCTGCAATCCGGGGAGCTTCGGATCGAGAGCTGCGGCTTTACGATATGCGGTGACCGCTTCAGCATACTTCTGCTGCCGCGCGAGATCGAGACCAAGACTGGCGAAAGCAATGGAATCGCGGGGGTTGGCTTTCGCAACCACCCGCCAGATTTCCGCGGCTTCAGCAAATTTCCCCTCGCGCTCAGCTCGCTGAGCAGCATCGGGACCGGATGACTGCGCGATCGCGGCGGAGGCTGTCACAACAACCACTGCGATAGCAACGATCAGCAAGGACACGACACATGGTGGCCGTTCGCCGTCGGGTTGCCTTCGCGTTTGCAAGGAAGAATTCCCTATCCAAAGTTTACAGCCATATTTTCCAAATAGGGACTCTCTCTGGTCTCCGGCCCGCAATGTTCACCCATACCAACCTGGTTGTTTGGACAAGTCCCTTCTTTCTCAGACGAATGTCGGGACGTTTCTCCGAGGATCGTCTAGTGAATAGAGTCAAGCCCCCGTTCATTGAAAACGATCTGGCTTGTCCGGCTTGTCCATCAACGCTTCAATCGAATGCCGGTCCCGCCAGGACTAGGATTATCGCCGAGATACTCAAGAGAAGGGGATAGCCGCGATCATGGCACGGCTTTGCAGTCAACTGCAAGTCTATGAGTTCGAAAAAGGATCATTCTTCCTTCTCCATAGTGGTCTGTGCAAGAGAGCTGCTTTTGGCGTATGGAGAACAAGAGCCGTCGAACCTCGCAGCACAAACTCGGTGTTCACAACATACTCGGTATTGGCCTCAGAGCATCTCTCCCGCTGAAGGGCTGCCATGAGAGCTTCGAACGCTAAGCGGCCCATTTTTGCACCTGAAATCCGGATGCTTGTCAGGGGAGGGATGGTGAACCTCGCGATTGGCACGTCATCGAATCCGATCACGGACAGTTCCTCTGGCACCTTGACGCCTCGCTCAAAGGCTTCCCGCATGACGCCAATCGCTGAGATATCGTTGGAGCACATGATGGCGGTTGGGCGCAGCCCTTTTTCAATCAGTCCTCGAAAGGCACGCCTTCCCCCCTCCATCGTATGGTCCCCTTCAACCACCAGGTGGGGATTAACGCGGATTCGAATCTCATCGAGCGCATTCTCAAAGGCGCGCTTGCGGGTCAAGGCTGACGGGAGGGTCAATGGTCCTGTTATGAAGGCGATCCTTCTGTGGCGCAGTGCTGCCAGATGCTGCACAGCTTGGCGGATTCCATGCTGATAATCGACCCTAAGGTTGGAGGCTCCAGGAAAGGAAGAATCTGTATCAACCAAGACGAGTGGCACCTTGCGATCCTGCAACTGACGCAAGACCTTTTCCTTCATTCCTGATGTGAGGACGGCCACGCCATCGACCCTCCTTTCGATCATGCGGCGAACCGACGTTTCCATTCGTTCGCGGTTATGCCGGGTTGAAACCAGAAGAATCTCGTAGTTGAGTTCTACTGCAGCATTCTCAAAGGACTGAATGATTTCGGGGAAGAAGGGATTGGTGATGTCGGAAACAATCAGTCCCAGAATCTGTGTTCGTCCCGAAACCAGGGCACGGGCCAGCGTGCTCGGGTGGTAGCCCATTTGCGATGCCACCTTCCAGACCCGCTTGGCAAGTCGTGGATGAACGGTGGGAACTCGGTTGAGGGTCCGCGATACTGTTGCGCTCGAGACTCTTGCCCGTTTCGCGACTTCTTCAATACTCATTCCCGAATTTGATCGGTTCCTGGTTGGCGGATGCACGGCGTCATTCTCAACGTAGCGTAGCAGGGTACCTGTGCTAACTCTGCCGAGGCGCCATTAACCTGGTGCGCAGGAGGGGAATCCCGTGCAACCCGCATCGGCGACAGGTGGAAACAGGTGCCTGGGCTTCCGCTGGGAACTCTTTGGTAGTAGCGGTCGGGGTGAATCCTCGCAAAGGCGGGAGCCATTGTCAAGTAAAATGAAGCAAGAAAACCCAGTACTAAATTGTTTTAGATCAAAAGCAAATCGGAAGACGAACGACGCCAAAAGTCATTGCCCGCGCTGCGTGCAGAGCACGTTTTTGACGCTAAGGTTACAATCGCGGGCTTGCCGAACATCGGCAGGGGTGAGTACGGCGACCGACTAGCAACTTAGCGACGGACTTGAATAGAAGTACGGGCATGTGGGAAGGGAAGTCACAGTGACTGACGGGCCGTTCGGCGTTGAGGGGCATTCCACTTTTTTCTGTCGCAGCAGAGATAAAACTGGTACTTGCAATCAGCGACATTCAAAATTATTGGTGTTCTCGGTGCCACCTGTTCCTTGTGCTGGGCGTGTTTAGGATACGGGCGCAGCGGGCCTGTCCTAGCTGGAAACGGAGCATTCGCACTAAATTTAGCCATGACGTCTGCCCATCCTTCTTCGGAAGATCAAGATAAGGCAGCGGGTTACTTCGGGTCCGGCGCCCAGGCTGCCGCGCTTGGCAAGCCGGGCGCGAGCAAAGAACCCTTGCAGCCGTGAAAACCTCGTTCCGCACTCATCCCTATTCGGGCAATGCGTATTGACCATCAATGTGGAAATGACCGGTGATACAGGGCGCTCCCGTGTCAGGCTGGCCGCCACCGACGCTAATTG
>Ga0070664_100000299_pt1 | contig 36049 bp, 32 predicted proteins | sample KBSC73metaG_FD_65863 | JGI IMG/M metagenome (GOLD analysis project Ga0070664, IMG submission 65863) | Corn rhizosphere microbial communities from Kellogg Biological Station, Michigan, USA - KBS C7-3 metaG | ecosystem: Host-associated > Plants > Roots > Rhizosphere > Soil ... | reverse complement strand
GGAGGTGTTGTAGCGGTCGCCCCAGACGGTTCCGGGGGTGACGGTGGTCGTGCAGCCACCGCCGCCGGGCGGCGGGCTGGTCGTGGTGGTGGTGCTGGACCCCGGCGGCGGCGTGCCGTTCAGGCCGAAGAACGCGATCGCCATCGCGGCCTGGCCGCCGAGCGGCAGGCTGTGTCCGACGCCCTGCACCGAAATCCCCTCGACGGGGGCCTGCGTGCCGGTGCCGCCGTAGCGCGTCCGGGTCCAGCCGGACTGGGGCGTGTCGGTCAGGCTCGGCGTCTGGCTCACCCCGAGCACGTTCGTCCACTGCTTGATCTCCTCGCCGAAGTTCGGGTAGCGCAGTGTCGTGTCGGCGGTGCCGTGCCACAACTGCATCCGCGGGCGCGGGCCGCTGTAGCCCGGGAAGGCGCTGCGGGCGAGGTCGCCCCACTGCTGGGCGGTCATGATGCGCTGGCCGTTGGCGCACTGCGAGTTCCACGACGAGCCGTCGGTGGTGGCGAAGCAGGCGTGTGGCACACCCATGAACGCCGCGCCGGCCTTGAAGACGTCCGGGTACGTGGCGAGCAGGACGTTCGTCATCATCGCGCCGGACGACGCGCCCGTGACGTAGACGCGGTTGGCGTCGCCGTTGCGGTTCTGCACCACCCACCGCACCATCGAGACGATGCCGACCGGGTCGCTGTTCCCGTTGTGCGTCAACGCACCCGGCGACGAGACGTCGAAGCACTGGCCGCTGCGCGTCGCCGACGGGTAGACGACGATGAAGCCGTACTGGTTGGCGAGAGTTGCGAACTCCGTGCCGGAGTAGAACGCCGGGCCGGAGCCGGTGCAGTAATGCACGGCCACGAGTATGGGCGGCCGTGGCGTCGCCAGCCGGTCCGGCACGTACAGGTGCATCCGCAGGCCGGTCGGGTTGCTGCCGAAGTTGGTGACCTCGACGAGGGTCGCGGCCGACGCCGGCCGGGCGAGCACGAGCGCGGCCAGCGCCACCACAGCCGTGGCGCACAGCGTCAGCGCGAGCCTGATCCTGTTTCTCATCGCAGCTCCTGGATGGGGGGTGGTGGTCCCGGAGGCCGCACGTGAGCGTCCCTTCGACGGGCGGACGAAGGGACGCGGGTATCCGAGTTGGTCGGCCTGGGCGGGGCCGGGGTGTTTGCGATTATCGATGCCCGCTCGACGGGGTGTCAATGGCCGTGTTTCGAGCGACTTTCGATGATCTGTCAAGGAGATCGCCGCACGCCGGAAGCGCCGGCGGCGAAATCACCCTCGAAAGTTTCGAACTCCGGTGGCGTACTGGAACAGGGTCGCCGTCTCGCACACCTCGGCGTCGATGCCGGCCGCGGCGAAGGCGGCCGTGAGCGCCTCGGGCGTGCGGAACACCTTGACGATCGCGAACTCCCGGCCGTCGGCGAGGCTGCGGGTGTGCCGCTCGCCGTCGGTCGCCACCAGCGCCGGCGAGACCCGGGACGCGTACGGGCGACTGTCCACATAGAACAGCCGGCCGCCGGGGCGCAGCCACGCGCCCACCCTGGCCAGGAAGTCGCCGAGCAGGCGCTCCGGCACGTGCGAGAGCCAGAAGCCGAACGCGACGACGTCGAAGCGCTCCTCCGTCGTCCACTCGAACAGGTCGGCCACGACGGCGCGCGAGCGCCGGCTTGCGGCTGCGGGGTTGTGCGCCAGCATCGCCGGTGACCCGTCGACCAGCGTCAACGTCTCGCACCGCGGCAGCAGCAACCGGCTCCACTGGCCGGTTCCGGGTGCGAGTTCGAGCACGTCGCCTTGCACGTCAAGGCGATCCAGGGCGGCCCGGACCTCCCCGCCCTCGGCCGCCCACCGCGCGTTCTCCTCGGGACCCTGGTCGTAGCGCCCGCGCCGAAGCCACCAGTCGTCGTACTCACCGGCGCGCTGCTCGTAGTACTCCCGCTGTTCCCCCAGAAGCGGATCGGTCACGCCACGGACTCTACCGGCAGCCCTTCGGCTTGCCAGGCCTTGAATCCGCCCGCGAGGTCGGTGGCCCGCCACAGCCCGATCTCCTGCAGCGTCGCGGCGGCCAGCGACGACGTGTAACCCTCCGAGCAGAGCACCACCACGGGCAGGTCGTACCGGTCGGCGATCGGCAGGCGGGCGTCGCTTCGCGGGTCGAACCGCCACTCGAGGTGGTTGCGCTCCACCACGAGCGTGCCCGGGATGCCGCCCTCCGCCCGGCGTTGCGCGTGCGGCCGGATGTCGACGAGCACGCCACCGTTGCGCTGCAACGCATGCGCCTCGACCGGGGTCAGCCGGCGCAGCCGGATCCGGGCGGCGGCAAGGATCTCGTCGATGCCGCGGGACCCGGGCGGCGCGGGCGGCGCGGGCGGCGCGGGCGGCGCGGGCGGCGCGAACGGGCGGTGCAGGCGCGCGGTCACCAGTCCGCCCCCGCCCGCTCGACGCCCAGCGCACGCAGCGACCCGCCGACCAGTTCATAGCGGGTCATCGAGACCAGTGCGGGGGAGTAGACGTGCAGGCTGATCGCGGGCAGTGCGCCGTCGTTGACGACGCGGTGCACGTGCCGCTCGCCGAACCGCCGTCCGATGCCGGTGGTCAGGTGGCGCGTGCTGCTGATTGTGTCCTCGCGCAGCTGGCCGGACACCACGAGAAAGGCGCCGGCCGAACCGCCGTGGTCGTGCCATCCGGTCTGCTGGCCGGGCAGCCAGGTGATGAGCCACGCCTCGTGGCCTCCTGCGTCGCAGACGCGGGTGTACCACCGGTCGGCGGTGTCGAAATGGAGGGTCGCGGGCCAGCGCGCCGGATCGGCGGCGAGGCTGCGGGCGTGGGCCAGCAGGTCCGTCGGAGTACCGGCGCGCGGGCCGGTCAAGGTCGCGGTCATGGATCTCTTTCGATTCGTGGACGGGCGGAGGCGGCTTTCGCTTTCGATTCAGCGACCGTTGCTACACAGGGCGCTGGCGCACCGGACGAGGTCGACGGCACGCCGCACGGTCAGTCGCGTGCCTCGCAGCACCCGCACGTGATCCACGCCTGCCAGCATGCGAAGCCGCCGGGCCGTCGGCAATAGCGCTTCCATATTTTGGGACCCAGCCGTGCTTCCCCCGCGGTCCGGGACGCTTCCGTGTCCGGCATCGATCGCGAAACAAGTTACTGTCATTGGCTTTGCGGGTTTCCTCGTGGTCTGGCGTCGCCTGCGTCACAATACCTATCAAGAAGATAGGTTATATGGGAGCGAAATCGTGGGAACTACGACATACGTCATCGGTGGCGGGTGCAGCGGCACGCTCGCCGCGATCCATCTGCTCCGCTCGACCGGCGACCGCGTGGTGCTCGCGGAGGCCGGCCCGCTCGTCGGGCGCGGGTTGGCGTACGGCACCACGAATCCGGTTCACCTGCTCAACTCGCGCGCCGGCACGATGAGCGTCCCGGCGGCGGGGCCTGATGACTTCACGGCCTGGTGCCGGCGTCGCGACCCGTCGTTCGGTGACGCGTCGTTCGCCCCGCGGGCCTGGTACGGCACCTACCTGGCCGAGCGGCTCGCGTCGGCGTCAGCCGCGAACCCGCGTCGGCTGGAGGTCCACAGTGGACGGATAGCCGCGCTGCGGCTCGAACGCGGACGGCGTCCCGTCGTTGTCGAGGCGGGCGGCCGGCGGCGGTCGGCGGACCGCGCGGTGCTCGCGGTCGGACATGCCCCGCCCACGGATCCCGCATGGGCGGTCGCGTTGCGCGGCCATCCCCGCTATGTCGCCGACCCGTGGGGACGCGGGGACGCGCTGGACCGCGTGCCCGCAGGCGGACCGGTGCTGCTGGTGGGTACGGGGCTCACCGCTGTGGACGTCGCCTTGTCCTTGGAATCGGTGGAAATCGTAGCGGTGTCGCGCCGTGGGTTGCTGCCGCAGCCGCACGTGGAGGCGGTGCCGGTGCCTGCCTCGGCGCTCGACGTCGGCTCGTGCGACGGCATCGCCCCGCTCATGCGGTACGTACGGGCGGCGGCTGCGGCGGGCCCGGACTGGCGGGCCGTGGTCGACGCGCTGCGCCCGGCCGCCGACGGTATCTGGCAACGGCTCTCGCCGGAGTGCCGGGACCGGTTCCTGCGCCACGCCGCGCGCCACTGGGAGGTGCACCGGCACCGGATGGCGCCGCCGATCGCGGCGGAGGTGGCGCGGCTCACCGGATCGGGCCGGTTCCGGGCGCTGGCGGGACGGGTGGCGCTCGTGTCGGCCTCGGATCGGGTCATCACCGTGACGATCGACGGCGCGGTGCGGCGGTTCGCCGCGGTGGTCAACTGCACGGGGCCGGGCAGCCCGCTGCTGCAGCCGCTGGTGGCGCAGCTACTGGCGGGCGGCGATGCGCGGAGCGGTCCGCACGGGCTCGGCCTGGACACCGACGGGGACGGCCGGCTCCTCGACGCCGCGGGCCGCGCCTGGCCGGGCGTCCATGTGCTGGGCCCGGCGCGGCGCGGCCGGCTGTGGGAGACGACGGCCGTCGCCGAGATCCGCGCCCAGGCCGAGGCCCTCTGACTCTCGTCGCGCTCTGTTCGCACCACTCTTCCGCGATCTTGGACGTCTACCACTGCTGGAGCGGTAGCAAACGTCCAAGATCGCGGAAAGGGGGCTGGCTCAGCCGCGGATCTGGTTGGCGACCTGCATCGCCTTGTCGATCGGGATGGCGAACCCGACGCCGATGTTCCCGCCGTCCTCGCTGGTCGTGGCGATCGCCGTGTTCATGCCCACGACCTGACCGGCCGCGTTCACCAGCGGTCCGCCGGAGTTGCCCGGGTTGATCGCCGCGTCGGTCTGGATCATGCCGGAGAGCGTGGACGAGCGGCCCTCGACCTGCCGGTTCAGCGACGAGACGATGCCTTCGGTCACGCTGCCCTCGAGCCCGAGCGGGCTGCCGAAGGCGAGCACCGTGTCGCCGACCCGCAGCGTGCTGCCCGTCGCGATGCTCGCCGGGGTCACCGTGCCGGCGTTCTGCAGCTGAATGAGGGCAACGTCGGCGGAGGTGTCGGCGCCGATCAGCTTCGCCGGGAGGGTCTTACCGTCGGACATGAGCACCTCGATGCTGCTCGCCGAGGAGACCACGTGGGCGTTGGTGAGGATCGTCCCGTTCGAGTCGATGATCACGCCCGAGCCCGTCCCGGAGCCGCCCCGCAGGGTCACGTTGATCGACACGACGCTGGGGGACACGGCGGCAACCACGTCGGCGAGCGACCCGGTCTGCGTGGCGACCACGGCAGGCGTCCGGGCGGTGGCGGCGGCCTGCGCCGGATCGCTGTCGAACCGGGTCGCCACGACCCCGCCGACCACGCCGCTGGAGAGCATCAGGCCGAGCACGCCGGCCGCGATGGCGACGCGCTTGCCGCCGCCGCCCGGACGACGCGGCGCCGCCGTGGCGGTGTGCGTGCCGTGAACCGGCAGGCCGAGCGGGCCGGTGGGGGCGCCGGTGGGCGCGTAGCCGCGGCCGGGCTGGTACCCGGGCTCGTAGCCGACGCTCGGGTACGCGGCGGTCTGGAAGGCCGGTCCGGGGTGGCCCGTCGGCTGGTAGGCGTGGCCGGGTCCCGGACGCTGGAACGCCGACGTGGGCTGCGCGTACGGCCCGGAACCCGGCGGGTACGGACCGGCGAAGCCGGGGTCGGCGTGCGCCGGCGGGCCACCGTACGGGGCGCCGGGGGCGCCGGTGTGCGGCGCAGCCGGGGCGCCGGGGGCGCCGGGGGCGCCGGTGTGCGGCGCGGCCGGGGCGCCGGGGGCCCCGAACTGCGGGCCGGCGGCCGGCTGGCCGGTGGGCGATCCAGGGGCCGGCTGTGCGGCGATCGGCTGGGTGGGCCGGGACTTCTGGTCCTCGGCCGGGTGCCGCTGGGACGCGTCGGCCAGCGGCCAGGAGGGCTGCTGGCTGTCCGGCGGCAGTGCGTGTTCGCGGTCGGTCATGAAAACGACGGTGCCCGCGCGCCTTATGAGCAAGCTGCACGTCGCCTGGGAGTCCGCTGTGCAACCCGCCGGCTCATGATCACGTACGTTCGGTGTACCTGCCGGATCGCGGGTGGACCCCGCGCAGGCGTGTCATCCGCCGGTTGTCGGCGCGGGGGAGTGGTCCGGAAAAGGTCGCCCTGACAAAAGTTGGCTTCCACTCACAGGCAATTCCCAGGATGCTGACAGGTGGCCAGCAAAGAGTCTTGGGAAGCTGTACGACGATGACACACGAGACTGCCGCCGTTCGGCGGTTCGACGGCACCGGCAACAGCGGCCCGGTCGACGGCACCGGTCGCGGCCGACGCCTGCTCGTCGTCGACGACGAGCCCGACATCGTCGAACTGCTTTCCGCAAGCCTGCGTTACGCGGGCTTCGAGGTCTCCGGCGCGACGAGCGGCCGGCAGGCGCTGGCGGAGGCGCGCCGGTTCCGTCCGGAGCTGATCCTCCTCGACGTCATGATGCCCGACCTCGACGGGTTCGAGGTGGTCAAGCGCCTGCGCGGCGACGGCGCCCGCACCCCGGTGCTGTTCCTCACCGCGCGCGACGCCACCGAAGACAAGATCCATGGTCTGACGCTCGGCGGCGACGACTACGTCACCAAGCCGTTCAGCCTCGCCGAGGTGATCGCGCGCATCGAGGCGGTGCTCCGCCGCGTCGACGAGCGGACCGGCGGCGAGGCAAAGGGCGCGCGGATCACGTTCGCCGACATCGAGCTCGACGCCGACACGCACGAGGTCTGGAAGGCCGGCCGCCCGGTGGCGCTCTCGCCCACCGAGTTCAAGCTGCTGCGCTACCTCATGGAGAACGCGGGCCGGGTGCTGTCCAAGGCGCAGATCCTCGACCACGTCTGGCGCTACGACTTCGGTGGCGACGGCGGCGTGGTCGAGTCGTACGTGTCGTACCTGCGCAAGAAGGTCGACACCACCGAGCCCCGGCTGATCCACACGCTGCGGGGTGTGGGCTACACGATGCGGCAGCCACGCCGATGATCCACACGCTGCGGACCCTGCCGAACCGGGTGCCGCTGCGGGTGACCCTCGTCTCGTCGATGCTGCTGCTGGTCACCGTGGCGCTCGGAGCCAGCGGGGCGGCCGGCACCTACATGCTGCGCCGCTACCTCGTCGACGGCGTCGACGAGCAGTTGGACCAGGCCGGCAAGATGATGGTCGAGGTCTACCAGAGCTACGGCAACGTCGAGGGAAGCGAGTACCTCACGAGGTACCTGCGCACACCCGTCAGCTGGTCGAGCCTCACCGTCGCCTTCGTCGACCAGAGCGGCAACGGTCGCGGCTACATCGTCACCGAGAACGACACCAGCCAGCCGAAGCTCGACCACCTCGACATCGCGTGGGTGCGCGATCATGCCGGCGAGCCGTTCGACGTGCGCCCGGTGGGCGGGGGCCGCTCGAACTGGCGGGTGATGGTCGTCCCGATGCCCGACGGCAACTACAGCGCCATCGTCGCCATCCTCCTGGACAAGGTCGACGACACGGTCAGCAAACTCGCCTTCGCCCACGTCGTGATCGGCTCGATAGTGCTCGCGGTGCTGGCGTTCGTCGGGTACGGGATGGTGCGCGCGAGCCTGCGCGGCCTGGTGATGGCCGAACGAACAGCGCGCGAGATCGCGGCGGGCGACCTGTCCCGCCGGGTGCCGGCGGGCCATCCGGACACGGAGGTCGGGCGGCTGGCGGCCGCGTTCAACACCATGATCAGCGAGATCGAGACGGCGTTTCGCGCGCGCGAGCGGTCGGCGGCCGAGGCGCGCGCCTCCGAGGCGCGGATGCGCCGGTTCGCCGCCGACGCCAGCCACGAGCTGCGCACCCCGCTGACGGCCATCCGCGGCTTCGCGGAGCTGTACCGGCAGGGCGGCGGCGACCCGGACCACGTGATCCGGCGGATCGAGCACCACGCCACCCGGATGAGCGCGCTCGTCGAAGACCTGCTGCTGCTCGCCCGGCTGGATCAGCAGCGCCCCATCGAGCAGCGCCCCGTGGACCTGCTGGCGCTGGCCGCCGACGCGGTGCAGGACAGCGCCGCGACCGGCGACGACCACCCGGTGCGGCTGGTCGCGAGTGGCGAGCGGCCGCCGGTGGTAATCGGCGACGAGCTGCAGCTCCGGCAGGTCATCGGCAACCTGCTCAGCAACGCGGTGCAGCACACGCCGGCCGGTACCTCGGTCACCGTCAGCGTGGCGGCCGACGCCGAGGTGGTGCTGTCGGTCGCCGACAACGGTCCAGGGCTGGCGCCGGAGGACGCGGCGCGCGCCTTCGAACGGTTCTTCCGCCCCGACCCGGCGCGTAGCCGCACCGGGATGGCCGGCACGAAGTCGGGCAGCGGGCTCGGCCTGTCGATCGTCCACGCGATCGTGACGGCGCACGGCGGCACGATCAGGCTCGACACCGCGCCCGGTGAGGGCGCCCGGTTCGAGGTGCGGCTGCCGGTGTACGCGCCCGAGATCCCGGCTGCCGACAGCCTGCCCGCAATCTCCACAGAACCGGAAGCGAGCTGACAGAGCGCTCCCAGGTTGGTCACAGCTTCGCTTGGGAGAAATAGCTATGACCAGGATCGTGACGGTGGACGGGAACCCAGAGATCGCCTCCTCGCTGGCGGATGTCCTGCCTCGGCAGTGGCGGATGCGTACCGACGACCCGAAGTGGGTCGACGCGATCGTGCTTGTGCGGCCCGACCGGGGCCGCGTGCGCCGCACCCGGGCCGAGTACCCGGACACCCCGATCCTCGCCCTTGTCGACCACGACGCCCCGGTGGCCGAGGTGGTCGCGGTGCTGGAGGCCGGCGCCGACGCCTGCGTCCGCGACGGCCGCCCCGACCTCGTCGGCGACCACCTGCGCACGTACAGCGGCAACGCGCCGCGCCGCTTCAGCGCCGCGTAGACGCGCGGTGACCTACGCGGGCACCGGCAGGTCGGCGGGGTCCAGCTCGTAGACGCTGTACGCCTGACGGATCACCGGGTGGGCCACGTTTCGCACCTTCACCCCGCCCGGGGTCAGGCCGCGTTCCGTGCCGGCGTGTGCGTGCCCGTGCACGGCGAGCGCGGTCGGCGCGGAGTCGATGGCCTGGGCGAGGTGGTACGACCCGAGGAACGGGTAGATCTCCAGCGGCTCGCCGACGAGCGTCTCCGGGATCGGCGAGTAGTGCGTGAGCGCCACCCGCACGTCGCAGTCCAGCGAGCGCAGGCAGTAGCCCAACGCGTCAGCGGCCTCCCGGCCGTGGCGGGCGAACGCCTTCGTCTCCGGTTCGCCGAACTCGCTGGTGCACCGGCCGGCGAAGCCGCCGCCGAAGCCCTTCACACCGGCGACGCCGAGGCGCACGCCGCCGACGTCGAGCACAGTGGACGAGCGTTCCAGCACGGTGATCCCACCGTCGGTGAGGATCTTCGCGACGGCGTCCTGCTCGTCGCTGTGGTAGTCGTGGTTGCCCAGCACGGCGATCACCGGCACGGCCAGGCCGCCGAACTCCGTCGCCACGCAGCGGGCCTCGTCGGCCGTGCCGTGGCGGGTCAGGTCGCCGGCCAGCAGCAGCACGTCGGCCCGGTCGCCGAGCTGGTCGAGGGCCGGCCGGTACCGGCCCAGCACGTCCTCGTCGACGTGCACGTCCCCGACGGCCGCGATGCGTATCGCGCTCACAGCCGCTCCACCTCCTGCGGGACGCCCACCCGGGTGATGCCCAGGTCGCAGCGCACCTTCAGACCGGGGAACGCCTCGCGCAGCACCGCCTCGATCTGCGCGCACCGGTCCGGGCTCTCCACCTCGCCGACGAGCACCATCCCGTCGTCGACCCGTACCACCCGGATGCCCTGCTCGGCGATGCGCGGGTCCTCGGCCAGCAGGTGCTGGACCTCGCCCTCGGTGTACTCGTTCATGCGACGGCCTCCCGAACCGGCCCCGATATTCCCGAAATTTCAGCTAAAGAGATCACATCAAGCCCATCCAGCAGCACCATGAACGCCCGCGCGAACGGCGAGTGGGCGGTCTCCCGCTGCACCCGGGGCCAGTCGATCTGCTCGCGCAGCGACCGTGCGACCGGCAGGCCGCGGGAGAAGTCGCAGTGGTGCACGGTCCAGGTCAGCATCTTGTGGATCATCAACCGGGTGGCCGACAGCACCGGCATGTGCACCGCGTTGACGGGCAGGACGTCGCTGTCCGCGAGGATCTCGTCGGTGACGGGCTGCTGGACGGGGGAGAAGATCAGGTCGACGAGGCGGTCCTCCTCGTAGACCTTCACGAGCCAACCCTCCGGCGGAACCTCGGCCCGGAAGCCGGCATCGACGAGCGCGGCCAGCACCCGCTCGGCGTCCTCGGCCTTGATGAGGAAGTCGACGTCGTGGTCGACAGGCTGGCCGCCGCGGGCGTACACCGCGAAGCTGCCGGCGAGCGCGAACGGCACGTCCAGCTGCTTGAGCTGGTACGCCACCTTCTTCAGGGTGGCGACAAGCGGTTGGTTCTCCTCCGCCAGCGGCATGCGCACGCTCCCTCGCACAGACGCCATGACCTGTTGGTCTTACCCCGGTCCGCACAGGTACACACGGCACGCCCGGGTGCAGCGCGGGTGCGCTCGTGGCGCAACGGATCGTCGGGAAATGGTCCTGCCGCGCAACGAATCGCGACCGCCGCGCGTGACCCGACAATGGATGATTGATCCGGACCGAGAGACCGACGACGGAGGGGAGAGCGGCCGTGACCGCAGTACACCACGATCTGACCACCCCGATGGTCGCCGAGGCCGAGCGGTACACGGCGCACAACTACCACCCGTTGCCCGTCGTGGTCGCCGAGGCGGAGGGCGCCTGGGTCACCGACGTCGACGGACGGCGCTACCTCGATTGCCTGGCCGGCTACTCGGCGCTCAACTTCGGCCACCGCCACCCGGCGATCATCGACGCCGCGCGCGAGCAGCTGGACCGGGTGACGCTCACCAGCCGGGCCTTCCTGCACGACCAGTTCGGCCCGTTCTGCCGGGAACTGGCGAAGCTGTGCCGCGCCGACCTCACGCTGCCGATGAACAGCGGCGCGGAGGCCGTCGAGACCGCGATCAAGGTGGCCCGCAAGTGGGGCTACCGGGTCAAGGGAGTGCCGGACGGTACGGCCACGATCGTCGTCGCCGAGAACAACTTCCACGGGCGCACCACGACGATCGTCAGCTTCTCCACCGACCCCGACGCGCGCGCCGACTACGGGCCCTACACGCCGGGGTTCCGGATCGTGCCCTACGGCGACGCCGAGGCGCTGGCCGCCGCCGTCGACGAGACCACGGTGGCCGTGCTGCTGGAGCCGATCCAGGGCGAGGCGGGCGTGCTGGTGCCGCCGCCGGCCTACCTGCCGGCCGTGCGCCGGCTGTGCACCGAGCGGAACGTGCTGTTCGTCGCCGACGAGATCCAGTCCGGGCTCGGCCGCACCGGCGACACGTTCGCCTGCGACCACGAGGGCGTCGTGCCGGACCTCTACCTGCTGGGCAAGGCGCTCGGCGGCGGCGTGGTGCCGGTCTCCGCGGTGGTGGGCCGGCGCGAGGTGCTCGGCGTGCTGCGGCCGGGCGAGCACGGCTCGACGTTCGGCGGCAATCCCCTCGCGTGCGCGGTCGCCCGGGCGGTGATCGGTCTGCTGGAAACCGGCGAGTTCCAGCGGCGCGCCCGCGAACTCGGTGCGGTGCTGCACGAGCGACTCGGCGCGCTCGTCGGCCACGGCGTCACGGCGGTGCGCGGGCGCGGGCTGTGGGCCGGCGTCGACATCGACGAGGGCCTGATGACCGGCCGCGAGGCGTGCTACCGGCTCGCCGCGCTGGGCGTGCTGGCCAAGGACACCCACGGTTCGACGATCCGGCTGGCGCCGCCGCTCGTCGTGACCGAGGACGAGATCACGTTCGCCGTCGACAGGCTCGCCGAGGTGCTGCGCTCGGCATAAGGTCTACGGGTGCTCGCCCGCCGCACCGCCGTCCGTCTCGCCGACGGGCGGGAACTCATCTACTTCGACGAGAAGCCCAGCGACCGGTCCATCCCCGACCGGCGCGACCTACCGCCGCCACCTCCGGCGTCGGAGCTGCGGTACGACCCGTTGCTCGACGAATGGGTGGCGGTGGCCGGTCACCGCCAGACCCGCACGTTCCTGCCCCCGGCGCGCGAATGTCCACTGTGTCCGTCCACGCCGGACTTCGCGTCGGAGATTCCGGCGAGCGACTACGACGTCGTCGTGTTCGAGAACCGCTTCCCGTCGTTCAGCGACCGGGTCGCCGACCCGCAGCCCGCTCCGCTGACGCCGGTGACCCCGGTGCGGCCCGGCGTCGGGCGGTGCGAGGTGGTCTGCTTCACCGCCGACCACAACCGGGCCTTCGCCGACCTGTCGCCGGAGCGGGTCCGCACCGTCGTCGACGCGTGGGCCGACCGCACCGCCGAACTGTCCGCGCTGCCCGGCGTCGAGCAGGTGTTCTGCTTCGAGAACCGGGGCGAGGAGATCGGCGTCACGCTGCACCACCCGCACGGGCAGATCTACGCCTACCCGTACGTGACCCCGCGAACGGCGCGGCAGTTGGCGAGCGCGACGGCGCACCGCGACGGCAACCTGTACGGCGCGGTGCTCGCGGCCGAGCAGAAGTCGGTCCGGGTGGTCGCGGCCAACGACCACTGGACGGCGTTCGTGCCGGCCTTCGCGCGCTGGCCCTACGAGGTCCACCTGTACCCGCACCGGCAGGTGCCCGACATCCCGGCGCTCGACGACGCCGAGCGCGACGCGTTCGGGCCGGTCTACCTCGAGGTGCTGCGCCGCCTCGACGGCATGTTCGGCGTCGCGATGCCCTACGTGGCGGCTTGGTTCCAGGCGCCGGTGCGCACCGGACGCGACCTGGCCTGGCTGCACCTGGAACTGTTCAGCAGCCGCCGGGCAAAGGGCAAGCTGAAGCACCTGGCCGGTTCCGAGGCGGCCATGGGTGCGTGGGTCAACGACGTGCGGCCCGAGGAAGCGGCTGAACGGTTGCGGGAGGTTGCACTGTGAGTGAGCGCAGCGAGCGAACCATCAACTCAGTGGTTCGCGAACGCATCGCCGACCGAAGGGAGGCGATCGCGTGAGGGAGTTCGTGGAGCGGTTCGGGGCCGAACCCGTCGGGGTGTGGAGCGCGCCGGGGCGCGTCAACCTCATCGGCGAGCACACCGACTACAACGACGGCTACGTCCTCCCGTTCGCGATCCCCCTGCGCACGGTGGTCGCCGCCTCACCGGCAAAGGGTCCACAGTGGACGGTGTACTCGCGGGAGTCTGGTGAGTCCGTCGAGTTCGGCCCCGACGACCTGGAGCCCGGTCGGATCAGCGGCTGGGGCGCCTACGTCGCGGCTGTCCCGTGGGCGTTGCGGGAGCACGGCTACGACCCACCACCGGCCGACGTTGCGATCGCCAGCGAGATTCCGCTGGGCGCCGGCCTGTCCTCGTCGGCGGCGATCCTGTGCGCGGTGCTCGCGGCGCTGCACGACCTCGGCGGCTTGCGCATTCCCCTCGACGAGTGGCCGACGCTGGCCCAGTACGCCGAGAACCGGTTCGCGGGTGTGCCGTCCGGCATCATGGACCAGTCCGCGTCGACGCTGTGCGAGCCGGGCCACGCCATGTTCCTCGACTGCCGCACGCTGGCCCGCGAGCAGGTGCCGTTCGCGCTCGCCGAGCAGGGCCTCGCGATGCTCGTCGTCGACACGCGCGCGCCGCACCGGCACGCCGGCGGCGAGTACGCGGCGCGGCGCGCGGCCTGCGAGGCGGCGGCGCGGAAGCTCGGGATCCCGGCCCTGCGCGACCTGTCGGTTGCCGACCTGCCGGCGGCGTGCGAGCGGCTCGACCCGGTGACCGCCCGACGGGTCCGGCACGTGGTGACCGAGAACGAGCGGGTGCTGGACACCGTCGAGCGGCTGCGCGGCGGGGCCGTCGCCGGAATCGGGCCGCTGCTGACCGCGTCGCACGCCTCGATGCGCGACGACTACGAGATCACCGTCGCCGAGGTCGACGTTGCCGTGGAGGCGGCGATGGCGGCCGGCGCGTACGGCGCCCGGATGACGGGCGGCGGGTTCGGCGGGTGCGTGCTCGCGCTCGTCGACGCGCCCGCCGTCGAACCGGTGGCGAACGCCGTGGCGAACGCGTTCGCCGGCGCGGGCTTCGCGCCCCCGACGTGGTTTGCCGCGGTCGCCGCCGGCGGCGTCGCCCGCGAGCACTGAGCCGGACCGTCCGCCCGATGCCGGTGCCGGTGGTGCGCCCGGGGAGGGGCGGCATGTGGTTCGGAGTATCCGTCGATCTTGCAGCGGTGGCCCATGCCAAAGCGGGGTATAACATCCCAGACAGGTCGGCTTGCAGTGCAAGATCGACGCCAAATGCATGCCTGTGGTCCGGGGGTCGCGGCTTCCACGTCGCGTCGATCTTGCAGTTGATCGGCGCCCGTTTGCCACACCATGTACCGATTTGATCGGGCTCGGAACTGCAAGATCGACGGATGCCCGCGAGCGGAGCGGCACCGGCCGGCCAGCGGGTGGCCCGAGCGTGCTACCGGCGCTCCGGCCAGCGGGTGGCCCGAGCGCGCTACGGGCGCCAGGAGTCGTCGGTGCCGACCGTCGTCAGGCGCTGGGTGGCCCGGGAGAGCGCCACGTACAGCGTCCGCACGCCGGAGGTGCCCTCGGCGGCCAACGCGGCCGGCTCCACCACCACGACGCCGTCGTACTCCATGCCCTTGGCGTCCAGGCCGGTCACCACCTGCAGCCGCGGCTCGCCGACGCCGTCGAGCCAGCCGGCCACCCGGTCGCGCGACGCCGTGGTCGCGATCACCCCGACGGTGCCCTCCACCTCGGCCAGCACCTCCGCGACGGCCTCGCTGGTGGCGGCCGCCAGGGCTGACGACGGCACCGTCACGTGCCGCGGCGCCACGCCCGCCCGCCGCACCGCGCTCGGCAGCGCGATGTCCGGCTCGGCCCGCCGGATCACCGCCGCGGCCACGTCGAAGATCTCGGCCGCGTTGCGGTAGTTGGTCGTCAGCTCGAATTCCCGACGGCGGCGGCCGACCGCCTCGGTCATCGCCCGCGCGGCCTCGGCCTGGTCGGGCCAGGCCGCCTGGGCCGGGTCGCCGACGACCGTCCAGCTCGCGAACTCGCCCCGCCGCCCGATCATGCGCCACTGCATCGGCGAGACGTCCTGCGCCTCGTCGACGACGATGTGGGCGTACTCGCGGTAATCCGCGGGCCGCTCGGTGGCCACCCGGCGCGCCGCGGCCTCCCGCTCCGCGCGGGTCGACAGCTCGTGCACGCCGTCCATGACATGGAACGGATCCGTGCGCGGGCGGGCCTTCACGGGCGGCTCGCCGAGCAGCTCGTTCAGCTCGTCGAGCAGCGCGATGTCCTCGACCCGCAGCTCTTCGGGGTCGAAGGCGGCGAAGCCGCGCAGCAGCACGTCGATCTGGGCGGCCCCGTAGACGCCCTCGGCGTAGCGGCGCAGCCGGGCCGGGTCGCGCAGCCAGCCCAGCACGTCGAGCGGGCGCAGCCGCGGCCACCAGGCGGTCATGAAAGCGCGGAACTCGGGCCGCTCGGCGATCTCCTGGGCGAACTCGATGCGCCCCGGCCGCGACGCCTTGCTGAACAGCTCCTCCGTCTGCCGCCACAGGGCGTCGAGGATCCAGCCGGCCGCCTTCGGGCGGACGGCGTTGCGCCGCGCGCCGCCGCTGAGCACCTCGCGACGCGCCTCGTCCATCACGCGCCGGTCGAGGACCAGGAGCTGGCCCTTGTACAGCAGCCGCAGCCGGCCCGGCGCGTCCGGCGCGTTGTCGCGGGCCGCCCGGGTGAGCACCCGCACCATGCGCACCGAGCCCTTGGCGGCGGCGAGCTCGGGCGAGTCGTGCCGCCCGGCCGCCACGCCGGGGAGGAGCTGGCCCAGCGACCGCAGCGTCACCGCGTCTTCGCCGAGCGACGGGAGCACCCGCGCCACGTACCCGACGAACACCTCCGACGGCCCCACCACCAGCACGCCGCCCGACTCGAACCGGTTGCGGTCGTTGTAGAGCAGGTACGCCGCCCGGTGCAGGGCCACCGCGGTCTTGCCGGTGCCCGGCCCGCCCCGCACCACGGTGACGCCGGACGCGGGAGAGCGGATCGCGTCGTCCTGCTCCCGCTGGATCGTGGCGACGATGTCGCGCATGCCGTGCCCGGTGGCCCGGGTCAGCGCGGCCAGCAGGGCGCCGTCGCCGATGACCGCCATCGAGGCCGGCGCGGCGTCGGGGTCGAGCAGGTCGTCCTCGACGCCGACCACCTTGTCGCCGCTGCTGCGGATCGTCCGCCGGCGCACGACGTCCATCCGGTCGGTGGGGGTGGCCCGGTAGAACGGCGCCGCCGCGGGGGCGCGCCAGTCGACCACGAGCGGCTCGTAGCCCTCGTCGCGGAGCCCGAGCCGGCCGATGTAGCGCACCTCGCCGCCCGGCACCGCCGGCTCGACCGGCGCGGAGGCCGGCTCGCCCTCCGGCGGCCGGGCGTCCGGACCCATGTCGAGCCGGCCGAACACGAGGCCCTCGTACTCGGCATCCAGGGCGATCCGGCGCCGCGCCGCGTGGTAGACCATCGCGTCGCGCTCGACGTAGGCGCCGAAGTTGCCCACCTTGGCGATGCTGTAGCCGGCCTTCTCGACCTCGGCGGCCGAGCGGCGCAGCTCCGCGAGCCGGGAGTAGACCCGGTCGACGTACTGCTGCTCGGCGGCGAGCTCAGCGGTGAGCTCGGCCGGGACTGTCCCGGTCCGGCCGTTCGTGGTGGTGCTGTCGCTGGTCACGCAGTCAGTGCTCGTCTTCGTGGTGGTGATGGGTGATCTTGTCGGCGGCGGCGTGCGTCCCGGCGCTGACGACGGCCGCCGCCACGGTGCCGGCCTCGATCGTGCCCTCGCCGACGGTGTCGATCTCGGCCTCGTCGGCGGCGAGGTCCGCCTCGGTCTGGTGCGCCCGGGCCGCCGCCCGACGCTTGAAGTACCAGGTGCTGGCCAGCCCGGCGACGACCGCGAGGGCCAGCGCCGCCCAGGAGAAGTCCTTCAGGTACTCCTCGACCGCCTGGCCGATGAAGTAGATCGCGAACACGGTGCCGAACGACCACACGATGCCGCCGGCGGCGTTGGCCAGCAGGAACTTCGGGTACGGCACCTTCAACGCGCCGGCGAGCGGGCCGGCCAGGATGCGCAGCAGCGCGATGAACCGGCCGAAGAACACGGCCCACACGCCCCACCTGGCGAACGTGCGCTCGGCCCGGTTCAGATGCGGCGGCCCCAGGTGCTTCGGGAAGCGCTTGCCGAGGCGTTCGAGCATCCGCCGCCCGCCCCTGCGGCCGATCGCGTAGCCGATGGAGTCGCCGATGATCGCGCCAAGGGCGGCCGCGGAGGCGACGAGCCAGGGGCTGATCGAGCCGGTCGAGGCCATCACCGAGGCCGTGACCAGGGTGAGCTCTCCAGGCAGCGGGATGCCCATGCTCTCCAGCCCGATGATCAGGCACACCACGCCGGCGACCGCAAGCGGCGGCAGCGTGTGGAGCCAGCCGTCGATCCATCCCATGGTGGTCATCACCTCCAAGGCACAGAAAGGTACTCGGCTTCAGCCACCAGGCCCGTCCCGCGGGCCCTCGCCGTTGGACGCGACCACCTAGATTAGTCCAATGCGCTGGCTGATCTATGGCGCGAACGGATACACCGGTGAGCTGGTTGCCCGCCGGGCGCTCGCCACGGGCGAGCGGCCCGTGCTGGCGGGGCGCGCCGGGCCGTCCATCGAGGCGCTCGCGGGCGACCTCGGCCTCGAGCCCCGCGTGGTCGCACTCTCCGACGGCGACGCGCTGCGGGCCGCCCTCTCCGACGTCGACGTGGTGGCGCACTGCGCCGGCCCGTTCGCCGCGACGGCGCGCCCGATGGTCGACGCGTGCCTGGCCACCGGCACCCACTACCTCGACGTCACCGGCGAGGTGGAGGTGTTCGAGGAGATCTACGGCCGGCACGACGAGGCCGTCGCCGCCGGGGTGGTGCTGCTGCCGGGCGGCGGCTTCGACGTCGTCCCCACCGATTGCATCGCGGCCCGGCTGGCCGCGGCGCTGCCCGGCGCGACGGCGCTCGACCTGGCGTTCGTGCTGCGCGGCGGCCGCGCCTCGCGCGGAACGCTGCGCAGCGCCCTGGACGGCATGTCGCGCGGTGGCCTGCGCCGCGTCGACGGGCGGCTGGTGCCGGCGCCGCCGGGGCGCCCGACCCGGACAGTCGAGTTTCCGACCGGTGCGGCGGGCGTTGCCGCGATCCGGTGGGGCGACCTCGCGTCGGCGTACCGCTCCACCGGGATCCCGAACATCACCACCTACGCCCGGCTCGCGCCCAGCGGGCTGATGCGGGCCGGTGGGGCGCCGCTGGGCCGGCTGATGGCGCTGGGGCCGGCGCGCCGGGCCGCCGCGGCGCTCGTCGACCGGATGCCGGCCGGCGCCGACGCGGCATCGCGGGCGCGCAGCCGGTGCGAGGTGTGGGGCGAGGTCCGCGACGCCGCCGGCGACGCCGTCAGCGCCGCGCTCACCGGCCCCGACCCGTACGACCTGACGGCCGACGCGGTGGTCCGGGCCGTCGGGCGGCTCGCCGAGGTGCCACCCGGGGCACACACGCCCGCGACGGCGTTCGGCCCCGAGTTCGTGGAGACGCTCGACGGGGTGCGGATCGCCTGACGCTCAGGCCGCCCGCTCGCACACGTCGACGAGCGCGTCGGTGACGGCGTCCGGGCATTCCAGCGGCAGCATGTGGCCGCACCCGGTGAGGACCTGCAGTTCGGCGTCCGGCAGGGCGGCGGTGATCGCCTCGGTGCACTTGACCGGCGTCAACCGGTCGCGGCTGCCGACGAGCAGCCGCACGGGCACCTCGGCCAGCGCGCTCAGGTCCTCGACCCGGTTCATCCGGCCGACGGACGGCCGGAACCCGCCGATCGAGCGCATCGACGCGCAGCCGATCATCGCGATCGTGAGTCGCAGCGTCTCCAGTTCCACCCGGTCGCCGAAGACGAGCCAGCGCACGGCGGGCAGCAGGGCGGGCATGACCACCCGGTGCAGCTTCAACGTGCCGCCGAAGGTGAGCACCGCCGCCGCGCGGGTCTCCAGTTCGCGGACGACCCGGCCGAGCCACGGCGTGAGGCCGTAGCTGGTGTGCGTGTGACCCTCGGCGCTCGTCGAGACGAGTGCGACGCCGGCGACCCGGTCGCGGAACACGTCAGGGTAGTGGTGCGCGAACTCGAGCACCGCCATGCCGCCGAGGGAGTGGCCGGCGAGGATCACGGGACCCTCCGGCACCCGCTCGCGCAGGACGGCGTGAACGTCGTCGGCGAGCCGGTCGAGGGTGGTGTCGCGCAGGTCGGGCGAGCCGGAGCGGCCGTGCCCGCGCAGGTCGACGGCGAGGATGCGGATGTCCTCACCGAGCCGGTCCGGCAGGTCGGCGATCTGGCGCCGCCAGAGCCGGTGGTCGAGCGTCCACCCGTGCAGCAGGACGACGGTCAGCGGGCCGGAGCCGTACTCGACGACGTGCAACGGGACCCCGTCGGACGTGCGGACCGGCACCTCCGTGCCCGCACGCGTCGACATGGGCCAAAAATACCCACGAGTAGCAACTCGAAACAGTACAGAAATCAGACATACTTACGCGCTCCCCGGACGATTTCCGGGGAGCGCGCGTGTCCGCGCCAGCTTTAGGCGAAGACTCCCGCGTCCTCCAGACGCTTCTCGGTGGCGTCCCACCCGTCCTTGGGGTGGGCCGTGGCCAGCGACTTCAGCTCGGCACGGATCTTCGTGCCGTGCCCGGCGCCGGTGAGTACCCGGATCTCCTCGATGAACGCGTCGGAGTCGGTCTTCAGGTGGACCGTGCGGCCGTTGGTCAGATTGCGGACGTAGGCGTGCTTGCCCTTGTTCAGCGGGATCAGGTACTTGAACTCGCCGAGCACGCTCAGCGCGCCACCCGCGGCGCCGGCCTGGCCGGCGCGGACAGATGCGCGCGCGGTCTTGGAGGTGTTGCTCGCCACCGCGGGACTCCTTGGATTCGGGCTGGGGATTGACCGCCGAAAAGCGTACCCGATGCGGGGGCCCCGACGCTAAACGCGGGCGGGCGGTAACCACAGCCGGCGGCGCGCGTTGAGGAGGGCAGAAAAACGTACCAGTTTGCCGACGAGTGCGCAGGATATCGCCGCAACCGCTGGCGTACCGGCCGGCGCGGCGGCATCATGGTCCACGTTGGACAAATGAAGACATGCGCAGACGGCGCGGCGGTCGAGGTCGTAGGGGAAGACGCACCTCGGTCAACCGGGAGGTCCAGTCGTGCGCACTCGTGGCGTTGTCTACGTCCACTCGACCCCGCTCGCCGTGTGCCCGCACGTCGAGTGGGCCATCGCGCGCGTGCTCGGCACGCCTGTTCGTCTCGAGTGGGCCGCCCAGCCCGTGGAGCCCGGTGCCCGCCGGGCCGAGTACGTCTGGTCCGGCCAGCCCGGCACCGGCGGCGACCTGGCCGCCGCCCTGCGGCAGTGGCCGATGCTCCGGTTCGAGGTCACCGAGGAGCCCAGCCCCGGCTTCGACGGGGAGCGCATCATGCACGTGCCCAGCCGCGGCCTGTTCCGGGCCACCGCCAGCGCCAACGGCGACATCATGATCGCCGAGGACCGGCTCCGCACCCTCGTCGCGGCCGCGAAGGGCTACGAGGCGCTGGCCCACTCGCTGGAGCGCGAACTCGGCAGCGCCTGGGACGCCGAACTCGAGCCGTACCGCCACGCCGGCGAGGGCAGCCCGGTGGGACTGCTCACGCGAGTGGGGTGACCTGCCTGTTTGGTGAATGCGTGCCTCGATCTGGTTGAGTGTGCGCGTGCGTGTGGTGGTGTCGGTGCTGGCCGCGGGTGCGCTCGTGGCCGCGCTCGGGGGACTGGCCGGCTGCGATTCGGGTGCGAACGGCGACGGCGCGGCCGCCGCCGGCCGCAGTGCCCCGGCGGCGCCGTCGGAACCGATCGGTGATCCCGCTGCCCGGGCCGCGGCGGCGATCGCGGCGTTCACCGATGAGGAACTGGTCGGCCAGGTGCTCATGCCGTACGCGTACGGCAACGACGCGACCAAGGTCACCGGCAGCTCGTCGAGCGCCAACAACCAGTACGCCGGGGTGTCCACGCCCGCGGAGATGGTGTCGAAGTACAAGCTCGGCGGCCTGATCCTGGTCGGCTGGTCCGCCGACGACCCCACCGCCGGCACCAACAAGACGACCAACGTCGACTCGCCCGAGCAGATCCGCAAGCTCACCGGCGGCCTGCACGACGCGGCCCGGCGCAACCCCGGCGGGGCGCCGCTGCTGATCGGCACCGACCAGGAGTACGGCGCGGTCACCCGGATCAGGTCCGGCGTGGTGCAACTGCCCAGCGCCATGGCCTTCGGCGCCGCCGGCGACCCGGCGGCCACCGAGGCGGCGTGGAAGGCGGCCGGCGGAAACCTGAACGCGATCGGCATCAACGTCGACTTCGCGCCGGTTGCCGACGTGCTCGGCCCGCGCGGCAGCGGCGTCATCGGGTCGCGGTCCTTCGGCGGCGACCCGGCCGCGGTCGCCGAGCAGGTCGCGGCCGCCGCGCGCGGCCTCGCCGCGGCGGGCGTCGCGCCGGCGCTCAAGCACTTCCCCGGCCACGGGCACACCACCGCCGACAGCCACGAGGAGCTGCCGGTCCTGGCGCAGGACGCCGCCGCCCTGGACCGTGACGACCTGCCGCCGTTCCTCGCCGGCATCAAGGCGGGGGCCGGCATGGTGATGAGCGGCCACCTCGACGTCAAGGCGCTCGACCCGGGGGTGCCGGCGACGTTCTCCTCGAAGGTCCTGATCGACCTGCTGCGCACCAAGCTGGGCTTTACCGGCGTCGTGGTCACCGACGCGATGAACATGGCCCCGGCGAAACGCTGGGGGCCGGGCGAGGCGGCCGTGCGGGCCCTCGTCGCCGGCAACGACCTGGTGCTGATGCCGCCGAACCTGAAGCAGGCGCAGAAGGGTCTGCTGGACGGCCTGAAGAGCGGTTCGCTGCCCCGGCCGCGGCTGGTCGAGGCGGCCACCCGGGTGCTGACGCTGCGTTACAGGCTCGCCGCCACGGCGCAGCCGGACATGTCCACGCTGAACAGCCCGGCCGACCAGGCGGCCGCACAGACCCCGTCGGCTGCGGCGGTGACTGTGTTCCGCGGCACGTGCTCCGGCCCTCTTGTCAGCGGCGGCGTGACGATCACCGGCGACGGCAAGTGGACCCAGCAACGGGAGTGGCTGACGGCGGCGCTGGCCCAGCAGGGCATCCCGGTGCGCGCGGGTGGCACGTCGGTGCGGCTGCTCGGCTACGGCGACGGCAGCGCGCCCGCGGGCGGGGCCGGGGGAGCCGGCGGGGCCGGCGTGACGGTCGCGATGGACACGCCGTACGTGCTGCGGCAGCAGCCGGGAACGCTGGTGGCCACGTACTCGTCGAGCCAGGCGTCGATGGTGGCGCTCGCCGCCGTGCTGGCCGGCAAGGCGAAGGCGCCCGGCCGGTCCCCGGTGCCCGTGGAGGGCCTCCCGGCGTCGGCCTGCGCCCGCTGAGCGCGGACAACGCTACAACGGGATGTTGCCGTGGGCGCCCCGCGCCGCAGGGGCTGCGGCCAGGGCCTCGGCGATCCGCTTGCGCGTCTGCGTTGGCTCCACCTTGGCGTCGACGACGCCGATCTCGAGCGCCCGGTGCACGCCGCCGGCCACCACGATCTGCTCATCGATCAGCCGGGCGCGCACGGCGTCGCGCTCCTCGGGCGGCGTCGCGGCGAGCTTCTTGCGGTGCAGGATGTTCACCGCGGCGCTCGGACCCATCACCGCGATCTCGGCGGAGGGCCACGCGAACACGGCGGTCGCGCCCAGCGAGCGCGAGTTCATCGCGATGTACGCGCCGCCGTAGGCCTTCCGGGTCACCAGCGTCACCCGGGGCACCACCGCCTCGGCGAACGCGTGGAGCAGCTTGGCGCCGCGGCGCACCACGCCGTCCCACTCCTGGCCGAGGCCCGGCAGGTACCCCGGCACGTCCACGATCACGATCAGCGGCACACCGAGCGCGTCGCACATCCGGACGAACCGGGCCGCCTTCTCCGCCGCCGCGGCGTCCAGGCAGCCGCCCAGCCGCAGCGGGTTGTTCGCCACCACGCCGACGGTGCGCCCGGCGAAGCGGCCCAGCGTCGTGACGATGTTCGGCGCCCACTTGTCGTGCAGGTCCACGCCGGGCTCGTCGAGCAGCGCCCGGACCAGCGGCTTCACGTCGTAGGCCCGGTTCGGTTGGTCGGGCAGCAGCGCGCCGAGGTCGACGTCGGCCGCCACGTCGTCGGGGGAGATCCGCCCCTGCCGGCCCAGCATGGCGGCCAGCACACGGGCCTTGTTCAGCGCGGTCGCGTCGTCCTCGGTGGTGATGTGCACGACGCCGGACCGGCGCCCGTGCGGGTCGGGCCCGGTCACGAAGATCCGGCCGGCGTCGCTCATGATCACGATGTCGGTGAGCGCCGGGCCGTACGCGGCGCCGCCGGCCGCCGGTCCGAGCACGACCGAGAGCTGCGGCACGCGTCCGGACGCCCGCACCATCGCCGCGAACACCTGGCCCACGGCGTCCAGCGCGACGGCACCCTCCGCGAGCCGGGCGCCGCCGGAGTGCCACAGCCCCACCACCGGCACCCGCTCCCGGACCGCGGCGTCGATCGCGTCGACGATGTGCCGGCAGCCCTCGCTGCCCATCGCCCCACCCATCCGGGTGGCGTCGGTGGCGAACGCGATCGCCGGCGTGCCGCCGACCTCGCCGCGGGCCGACAGCACACCCGACGTGTCGCGCCGGTTGAGCAGCCGCAGCGTTCCGGGATCGAAGAGGGCGCGCAGCAGCACCTCCGGGTCGCGGAGGTCGACCGCCCCGCTCTCGACGTCGACACGGGTGGTCGTCACGAGGGGCTCCTAGGCGCGAGTGAAGATCAACGCGGCGTTGTGACCGCCGAAGCCGAACGAGTTGTTCAGGGCCGCCGGGATGTCGAGCTGGCGGGCCTTGTGCGCGGCGACGTCGAGGTCCAGCTCGTCGTCCGGGTCGTCGAGGTTGATGGTCGGCGGGACGGTCCCGTGGTACAGCGCGAGGATCGTCGCGATCGCCTCCACCGCGCCCGCCGCGCCGAGCAGGTGCCCGGTCATCGACTTGGTCGACGTGAGCACCGGGTGCTCACCGAGGGCGGCGTGGAGCGCCTTGATCTCCGCCATGTCGCCCACCGGCGTGGAGGTCGCGTGGGCGTTGACGTGCATGATGTCGCGCTTGTCGATGCCGGCGTCCCTGATCGCCGCGGCGATCGCCCGGACGGCGCCGGCGCCCTCGGGGTGCGGCTGCACGATGTCGTACCCGTCGGAGGTCATGCCGGCCCCGGCCAGGCGGGCGAACACGTGCGCGCCGCGCGCCACCGCCACGTCGGCGCGTTCCAGCACGACGATGCCCGCGCCCTCGCCGAGGACGAACCCGTCGCGACCCTTGTCCCACGGCCGGGACGCCTTCTCCGGCTCGTCGTTGCGGGTCGACATGGCCCGCATCGACGCGAACCCGGCGATGGGCAGCGGGTGGATGATGGCCTCCGTGCCGCCGGCGACGACCACGTCGGCCCGGCCGGACCGGATGATGTCCAACCCCCACGCGATGGCCTCGGCGCCGGTGGCGCACGCGCTGGTCGGCGCGTGCACCCCGGCCTGCGCGCCGAGTTCCAGGCCCACGTAGGCCGCCGGCCCGTTGGGCATCAGCATCGGGACGGTGTGCGGCGACACCCGGCGCGGCCCGCTGGCCTCCAGGATGTCGTCCTGGGCCAGCAGGGTCTGCGCGCCGCCGATGCCGCTGCCCACCACGACCGCGAGGCGGTCCTTGGGCACGCCCGGCTCGCCGGCCTGCGCCCAGGCCTCCCTGGCCGCGACCAGCGCGAGCTGTTCGGACCGGTCGAGCCGGCGGGCCTTCACGCGGTCGATCTTCTCGAGGGGCGACTGTGCCAACTCGGCCGCGATGCGCACCGGAAGCTGCTCGGCCCAGTCGTAGGTCAGCTTGTGGACCCCGGACCTGCCGGCGAGGAGCGCTTCCCAGGTCGACGCGACGTCCCCGCCGAGCGGGGTGGTCGCGCCGAGCCCGGTGACGACGACCTCAACAGTCATGCGTTGCTCTTCAGGATGTACGAGACGGCGTCACCCACCGTCTTCAGGTTCTGGACCTCGTCGTCCGGGATCTTGACGTCGAACTTCTCCTCGGCGGCCACCACGACCTCCACCATCGACAGCGAGTCGACGTCGAGGTCCTCGGTGAACGACTTGCCCTCGGCGACGTCGTCCGGGTTGACGCCGGCAACCTCTTCGAGGATCTCGGCGAGGCCTTCGACGACCTGGGTGCGCTCCATGCTTTCTCGGTTCCCTTCGTTGTTTGTCACTTACGGACAGCGGACTACCTGGCCGGCGTAGGTGAGCCCACCGCCGAACCCGAACAGCAGCACCGGCGCGCCGGACGGCACGGCCCGGGTTTCCACCAGCTTCGACAGCGCCAGCGGGATGCTGGCCGCCGACGTGTTGCCGGACTCGACGATGTCCTTGGCGATGACCGCGTTGGACAGGTCGAGCCGTTTGACGATCCCGTCGATGATCCGGGTGTTCGCCTGGTGGGCCACGAACGCGGCGAGGTCCTTCGTCGCCACGCCGGCCCGTTCACAGGTCAGCCGGGCGTGCTGGGCGAGGGCCGTGGTCGCCCACCGGAACACCGCCTGGCCGTCCTGGTAGATGTAGGGGCGCCAGCCCTCGATGACGAGCACGTCACCGCGCTCCGGCGCCGAGCCCCACACGACCGGCCCGATCGCCGCCTCGTCGGCCGCGCTGACCACGGCCGCGCCGGCCCCGTCGCCGAACAGGATGCACGTGCTCCGGTCGGTGAAGTCGGTCATGTCGGAAAGCTTCTCGGCGCCGATGACCAGGGCGTTGCGGGAGGCGCCGGCGCGGATCGCGTGGTCGGCGGCCGCGAGGCCGTAGCAGAACCCGGAGCAGGCGGTGTTGAGGTCCATGGCCGCCGGTGCCGCGATGCCGAGCCGGGCCGAGACGCGCGCGGCGACGTTCGGGCAGCGGTCCGCCGACGAGCAGGTGGCGACGAACACGGCGTCGATGTCGGCGGCGGTGAGCCCGGAGTTGGCGAGCGCCTTCTCAGCGGCGAACGTCGCCATGTCGGCCACCGACTCGGACTCGGCGATGCGCCGCTCGGCGATGCCGACCCGGTCGCGGATCCAGGCGTCGTTGGTGTCGACCATCGTCGCGAGTTCGTCGTTGGTGACGACGCGGCTGGGCTGGTAGTGCCCGAGCGCAACGATGCGCGAGCCGGCCGCCGGGGCGGGAAAGGTGAAACTCATGACATCGCCTCGCTTCGCTCAGCGATGCATTCGCACGGGGCTGAGTTGATGGTTCGCTCACTTCGTTCGCTCACGTGGTGCCTCCGATGCGGGCCAACGGCTGGCCGGGGGACACCGGGTCGTCGTCGTGCACGAGCCACTCGACGAGCGCGCCCGCGCCGTGCGCGATCACGTCGACGGGGCCCTGCCGGGTGTTGATCGCCCCGATGACCTGGCCGTCGCCGACCTCGTCGCCCTCGGCGATGCCGCTGGCCGGCGCGAACGTGCCGCCGGTGCTGGCCACCACGACCCGGAACTCGGGATGCGGCTCGTGGGTCGGGTGCGAGCCGTGCCGGGCGATCGCGTCGCGGGCCTTGCCCAGGTCGTCTGGGGTGTTGACGGTGACGATCTCGATGCCCTTGATGGCGCGCTTGACCAGCCCGGCCAGGGTGCCGGCGGGGGCCAACTCGACGACCGCGGTGACACCGAGGTCGGCGAGGGAGCGCATGCACAGGTCCCACCGCACGGGCGCGGTGACCTGGCGGACGAGCCGGTTGAGGACGGTCGGGCCGTGATCGACGGCGGCACCGTCCAGGTTGGAGAGCAGGATCTTGGTCGGGTGCGCGGGGGAGATGCCGGCGGCGGTGGCGGCGAGCGCGGCCTCGGCGGGCGCCATGTGCGGCGTGTGGAACGCGCCGGCGACCTGCAGCTTGATGATCTTCGCCTTGGCGGGCGGCGCGGCGGCCAGCTTCTCCAGCCCGTCGGCGGTGCCGGCGGCCACGATCTGGCCGGCGCCGTTGCGGTTGGCCGGGTACAGGCCGGCCGCCTCGATGGCGGCGAGCACCTCGGCCTCGTCGCCGCCGAGCACGGCGGCCATGCCGGTGGGTTCGACGGCGCAGGCGGCGGCCATCTCGCGGCCGCGCACCCCGGCCAGGGTCACCGCGGCGTCGGTGGTCAGGGCGCCGGCGAGCGCGGCGGCACCCAGTTCGCCGACGCTGTGCCCGGCGACGACGGCGACGTCGTCCATCCGCAGTTGTTCGGCGGTGAGCAGCGCGGCGGCGACCAGCAGCGGCTGGGTCTTCGCGGTGTCCTTGATCTCCTCGGCGTCGGCGTCGGCACCGAGGTAACGGAGATCGACCCCGGACAGGGTCGACCACCAGCGAAGACGCGCGTCGACGCCGGCGATGTCCAGCCAGGGTGTGAGGAAGCCGGGCTTCTGTGCACCTTGGCCGGGAGCGAGTACAGCGAGCACATAATCAAGCCTGAGGGATGCTCATGAGTCCCGCTGGTACCGCCAGGCACGAACTCCCACGGACATCTTTGTAGGATGTCTACAACTGTGTGGGCGGGGTCACCGACGGATCCAGTCTGCCAATGGTCAGGGCGATGCGGAGAGCGAACGCATCACGGGGAGTGAGCGGTCCCAGGCCCGTGATCTCGCTCACCCTGCGCAGCCGGTAACGCACGGTGTTCGGATGCACGAACAGCGCCCGGGCGGCCCCCTCCAGCACACCGCCGGCGGCGAAGAACGCGTCGAGCGTGTCCAGCAGTTCGCCGCCGGCGCGTACCAGCGCCGCGTAGACGTCCTGGCGCAGGATCCGCCTGGCCTCCACGTCGCCGGCCAGCGCCCGCTCGGGGAGCAGGTCGGCCGCGGCGACGGGGCGCGGCGCGCCCGGCCAGGCGGGCGCCGCCCGGTACCCGGCCAGCGCGGCCCGGGCCGACTCGGTCGCCTCGTCGAGGCTCGCGACCGGCGGGCCGACCACCACCGGGCCGTCGCCGAACCCGCTGAGCAGCTTCTCCGTGGCGTTGAGCGAGTCGCTGGCCCCGCCGAGCACGACCACGAGCCGGTCGCCGTGCACGCCGCCCAGGATCTCGACCCCGATCCGGCGGGCGGCCCGGTACACCGTGTGCACCACCATGGCCGGCTCGCCGCCCGTCGAGCGGCCCACCGCCACCGCCACCGGCGAGGGGTCCGCCCAGCCCAGCGCCGCGGCGCGGCTGGCCAGGACGTCGGAGGAGTCGCCGCGCAGGAGCGCGTCGACGAGCATGGCCTGCAGCCGGGCGTCCCAGGAGCCCCGCGTCTCGGCGGCGCGGGCGTAGACCCGGGCGGCCGCGAACGCCACCTCCCGGCTGAAGATCAGCACGCCCTCGCGGACCACCGTCTCCTCGTCCGGCGCCGCCAGCCGCGCGATGTGCTCCTCGGCCACCTCGATCGTCGTCTTGATGAGCTGGACGGTCTGCTGCAGGTTGATCGAGCGGGCCAGCGCGCGGGGCGCCGCGTCGAACACGTCGTCGAAGACCTGCTGCGGATCGGTCCCCTCGGCGCGCCCGCGCAGCCACTCCACCAGCGAGCGCACGCCCGCCTGGGCCACCAGCATGACCCAGGCCCGCTGGTCGGCCGGCAGTTCCCGGAACCAGGGCAGTTCGTCGTCCATCCGGGCCACGCTCGCGGTCGCCAGGGCGCCGGCGGCGCGCTCGATCGCCCGGATGCTCGCATCCAGGGGAGGCGGGGCGCTGCCGTTCATCAAGACGAGCCTTTCACGACGACGGAGCGAGCCTTTCACGACGGGCGCCGCGGGCGGTAGCTATCGATCTCTCTCGTGGGGTAGCTTTCGAACATGCGTACGAGTGGCCCGCTGCAGCTGCTTGCAGCCGCGGCGGAGGCGCTCGACGAGGAGGATCTCGACACCGTCACCGATGTCGCGCTGGGCACCCAGATGCGCAGCATGTGGGTCGCGCTGTGCCGGTTGCAGGCGCAGCTCAGCCGCCGCGTCGCGGTGTTCGACGAGCGCGGCGCGGCGGCCCGCGACGGGGCCCGCTCGGTGCGCGACTGGCTGCGCCACCGGCTCCGGTTGGACGCCGTCGAGGCGGCCCGGCACGCCACCGTCGCCGCGACCCTGGCCGAACGCCCGGCCACGGCGGCGGCCTACCTGCGCGGCGAGCTCTCCCTCGACCACGTCGCGGCCATCGACGAAGCGGCCTGGATGCTCGGCGACGATGCGATGGCCCGCGGCGTCGAGCGCATCCTGCTCGAGCGCGCCCGACGGGAGCCGCCGGGGCGGTTGCGGCGGATGGCACGGCGCCTGCGGGAGCGGGGCGACCAGCAGGCCGGCATCGAGGCGTTCCGCCGGGTCCGCGCGCACCGCTTTCTCGACGTCATCCGCGCCGCCACCGGCGCGATCACGCTGCGCGGGCAGCTCGACGCCGGCGACGGCGAGCTCCTGCTCGCCGCGCTCGCCGCACAGGGCGTGCCGGGCGGCCCGGCCGGGGCCGGGGTGGCCCCGGCGCTGGGTGGCGGCGAGTTCGAGGTATCCGGTGCGGCGGCCGGCACGCCCGAGCAGTTGCGGGCCGACGCGCTCGCGTCGCTGTGCCGCACGGTGCTGCGCACCGACCTGCTCGACCTCGGCCGGGGCCGGGGCGACCGGCCGCGGGTCGTGGTCACCGTGCCCCTGGAGACGCTGCGCGGTGCCGGTTGGCAGCCGGAGCCGCTTGACCGCGGGCTCCGCTCCGCTGCGCCCGCTGGCGACTCCGGCGCGGGGCCGCGCGAGGGTCCGGTCGCCGGCGACGCGCTGCTCGGGTCCGGCGAGCCGGTGTCGGCGGCCACCGCGCGCCGGCTCGCCTGCGACGCGCGGGTGCTGCCGGCCGTGCTGGGTGGCGAGAGCGAGGTGCTGGAGATCGGCGCCGAGACCGAGACGGTGAGCCAGGGCCTGCGCCGGGCGGTGGAGCTGCGCGACCGCGGCTGCCGGTTCCCCGGCTGCGACCGCCCGACGGCCGAGTGCGAGACGCACTACGTCACCCACTGGGCCCGCGGTGGACTGTCCATCGTGGACAACGTGGTGCTGCTGTGCCCGCACCACCACGTGCTCGTGCACGAAGGCGGCTGGCAGGTCACCCGGGACCCGTACACCGGCGACGTGCGCGCCAGGCGCCCCGACGGCACAAGGCTGGACGCGGTGAGCCCGCCGCCGGACGCACCCTGATTCTCGGCGATCTTGGACGGCTACGACGGCTCCGGCCGTCGTAGCCGTCCAAGATCGCGGGAGGCTACTTCGCGCAGATTCCGTACGAGTGCACAGACCACAGGTTCGCCGTGCCGGTGGCGTCCTCCGCCGCGCGGACCCGCGCCTCGCTGGCCGGCGTCGCGTCGAGCTGGCGCAGCAGCACCTCGCCGTTGCCGCCGACGATCTCCCCGGCGACCCCGTACAGCGACGTGCCCGTCGGGCAGGTCAGCGTCGCGGAGGCGATCGACACGTCGCTGCTCTGCGCGGTGGCCGCCTGCTCGATGGCCAGCCCCTGCACGGCGCTGACGCAGGTCGCCGTCGCCGTGATGCTCCAGGTGGCCGGGGTGCCCGCCTCGTCCTCGTACGCGGTGGCGGTGATCGTGCGCTCGTCGTCCTCGGGACGGATGCCGGCCAGCAGCACGTGTCCGCCGCCGCCGGTGATCGTGGCGCCGGCGCCGAGCACCTTCTTGCCCTTCGGGCACGTGATCGACGACCAGCGGCTCTTCGTCGAGCCGGCGCCGAAGTTGTACGAGAGATACTGCAGGCCGGCCGGAGCGGGGGCGCAGAACGCGATCGCGGTCAGCGACCAGGTGCCCGCCGTGCCGTTGGCGTCCTCGGCCGCGCTGACCGTGTAGCCGGAGCCGTTCGCCGTCGGCATCGCCGTCACCAGGCCGACCTCGCCGGCCGCCGCCGCACCGTCGATGCGCCCGGCGCCGCCGAGCACCTTGCGCCCGGCCGGGCAGGTGGCCGTCTGCGTCTTGTTGATGCTGTTCGCGGCGCTCGTCGACGCGATGCGTAGCGGCCCCGCCGGCCCGGGCGCCGCCGCGGCCGGCGCCGACGTCACGACCTGGACGCCGCCCAGTAACAGCGCGACGGCGCACCCGCTAACCACCCCGCGCGACGTGCGACGATGACTTGGCTTCTCCCCCATGGAAGCACTCCTTTCCCCCGGGGGAGTTTCCTGGACGGGCCGCATGCGGGGGCCGGATCAGGCCGTTTGTCACCAAACGTGTCGGTATAGGGGGGACGGGAGATGCGGGAGCTCTTGACCCGGCCCTGGTTGCGGGCGCCCGTCCTGTTGTGGCGCCAGCCCGGGCTGCTCCTCGCGCTCGCGGCCGCCGCGTTCGTCGCCGTGCTGCCCGCCGCGAGCGCGCCGCTGTTCCTCTCCTCGGCCCGCACCGCCGCGCTGCACCACCAGCTCGACAACACCTGCCCGGCGAAGGTGGGGCTGCACCTGGAGTCGCGGCGCTCGTTCCGAGACCTGTACCGGGCGCCCGCCCAGCAACGCGTCGACGCCGCCACCGGCGTCGCCGACTACACCGCGCGCCGGGCGTCGGTCTCGGCGGCTGTCGCGTCGACACCCGGCGTGACCGCGCCGGTGACGACGCTGTACGGCGCGGCCGCGGTCACGTCGGCCCGGCGCGGCTCCCGGGACCTGGGCGACCTGGGCAAGGCGAAGTTCTGGCTGACCGGCCGCTCCGACGACGTCGCCGCCGGGCTCGACGTGCGGCAGGGCCCCTCGGGCAAGGGGCTGTGGCTGCCGGAGTCGTTCGCCAAGGACCTCGGCCTGCGCGTCGGCGACGAGATCGAGCTGTCGACGGTGCGCCTCTCGCCGGGCTACTTCGACATCCCCGTCGACCCGGCGGCACCGCCGCAGCCGTTGCGGATCGCGGCCGTGTACGCCGACCTCGGCGCCGGCGCGCTCGAACCGCAGTGGTGCACGCTGCAGGGCCTGTTCGGGTACCGGGGCGGCGCCGCCGAGCTGGACCCCGAGCTGAAGCCGGTGGTGTTCACCGACCTTTCCACGATGCTCGCCGTCGGGGTCAACAGCCCGCAGAACATCGCGTTCGAGTACGTCGACGTCGCGCTCGTCGACCAGCGGCCGGCGGCCCCCGCGGCACACGTGATGGCGGCCCGGATCGCCGACCTGCGGGCCCGCATCGACGCGATCTACGACATGGGCGGCGGGGTTGGCCGGCCGACCGTCATCACGTCGGTCGGGCACAGCGTCGACAGGGCCGAACTCGTCTACGACACGTTGCGCGACACCACCGCGCCGGCGACGGGGGCCGCCGTGCTGATCGGTCTCGTCGTGGTGCTCGCCGCGGCGGGGTTCTGGGTGCAGCGCCGCGAGCGGGAGGTGCGGCTGCTGGCCGCCCACGGTGCGTCGCCCGGCGCGCTGGCGGTCAAGGCGGCGCTGGAGGCGCTGCTCGCGCTGACGGCCGGTGCGGTCGCCGCGCTGGCGGCGGCGTGGGCGCTGGTGCGGACATTCGGCCCGAACCCCCTGCTCTCGGCCGAGGCCGGGCCGTGGGCGGTCGGCCTCGCGGCCGCCGGGTGGTCGGCGGTGCTGCTGGTCACGGCGGTCACCGTCGGCGTGCGGGTGCGCGGTCTCGTCGACGTGGTACCGCGCCGCCGGGCGCGCCACGCCGCCCGGTGGATCCCGTGGGAACTGGCGCTCGCGGCTGCGGCCGCCGCCGCGTGGTGGCTGCTCGGCGACGGGGCCAGCGTCGACCGGCCGGGCACGCTCGGCTCGGTGGCGCACGTGCCGCTGCGGCTGCTCGTCGCGCCGGTGCTCGGGTTCCTGGCCCTTGTCGTGTTCGCCGCCCGCATCGGCGCCGCGTGGGTGCGGGCCCGTGCGCGCCGCCCCCGGGCCGGCTCGCCGCGCCGGCCCGGTGTGTTCCTGGCGATGCGGCGCATCGCCCGCCCGGTGGCGGCGTCGGCGCTGCTCGGTGCGGTGACCGCGATCCCGGTGGCGCTGACCGGGTTCGGTGCGACGGTCACCGGGTCCATCGAGCTCACGCTCGAGGCGAAGAGCGCGATGATCCTCGGCAGCAACACCGTGGCGACGCTGGACCGCCCTGTCGATGTGCCGGCCGCGCTCGCCGACCGGACGACGGAGGTGCTGAAGCTGGACCGGGTGCTGGTCGGCGGGTTCGAGACCGACGTGCTCGGCATCGACCCGGCGACGTTCGGCCGTGGCGCCTTCTGGAGTTCGCAGCTGCCCGGGCCCGACCTGGCCGAACTTGTCGCCGGCGTGCACGCCGGCCCGGACCCCACCGGGGTGGCCTACGGTGTGCTGCCGGCCGGCACCCACGACGTGCGCGTCTACGGCGAGCGGCTGCTGACCGTGTCGGTGTCGACGGTGCCGCTGCTACCCGGCGCGCAGGGCGGCTACCCGGTGCTGCTCGTGCACCGCGACGCGCTCGGCCCGGCCGCGAGGTTCGCGGTGCCGCAGCTGTGGATCCGGGGCGACCCGGCCACCGCCGCAGCCGAACTCGAGCGCACCGGGCTGCCGGTGCGGCGGCTCGCCCAACTGAGTGCCACCTACGGCGACTCGCTGTACGAGCCCGTGACGTACACGTTCCAGTACCTGATCGCGGTGAACGTGTTCGCCGGGCTGGTCGTGGCGGCCGGGCTGCTGCTGTACGTGGAGGCGCGAACCCCGACCTACCGGCGCGGGTACGTGCTCCTGCGCCGGCTCGGCCTGCGGCGGCGGGCGCATCTGGCCGCGCTGCTGCTGGAGACCGGGCTGCCGATGGGCGTCGGCCTGCTCTTCGGCCTGCTCATCGCCGCCGTCGCCGCGTGGACCAGCCGCGCCGACCTCGACCTCGCCGCCGGCACGCCGCCGGGCCCACTCATCGCGGTACCCGGCGGCGTCCTGGCGGCCATCCTCGGCGCGGTCACCGTGGTCGCACTCGCCAGCGGCGCCTTCGCCCAGTACCGCGTCGTCAGGGCGCGGCCGGGCGAGGTGCTGCGCGAGGTCTAACGGATCGCGAGTCGCGTCCAGGTGCGGCCGTCGTCGGAGACCCAGGCGCCGGCGACGTTGTGGGCCAGGTACCCGCCGCCGGGCAGCCGCTGCACGGCGTTCAGCTGATCGCCGGTCAACCCGGCGGGCACAGCGATGCGGCCGTAGGCGGTCCCGCTCGGCGGGCAGCTCCAGAACTGGGTGCCGTTCCTGGGTTGCGGGGCCGCGGCGCCGGCTCCGACCGTCTGGAGGACGAAGGTGCCGTCGGCTACGAGGTAGGACGCCGCCGCCACCGCACCGGGCCCCCACGCGTCGGTGTCCAACCGCTGCCAGTCGCCGTCGCGCAGCCGGTAGGCGACGTTGGAGTTCCGCGAGGGCTCGGCGAGGGGCGCGTAGGTGAGCTCTGCGACGACGGTCCCGTCGACGGCCGCCACCTGGCCGGCCAGCAGCCGGTACCCGGCGGCGAACTCGGGCGCGTCGGCGAACACGTGCGTGGTCCACGTCCGCCCGCCGTCGGTGCTGCGGGCGATCGCCGGCCGCTCGGCACCGTCGTCGCGACCGAGGGCCCAGATCGTGCCGTCGGGCGCCCGTTCCACGCGGACGACCACCAGACCGGGCTGGTTCGCGAGCGGTGCGGTCGTGCCCTCGTCGAGGTCGTGGACCTGTACGACGCACCGGCTCGCGGACGACTGGTACGCGCACGTGACGAATGCGTCCGGCGTCGCCGCGTCGACCGGGTCGCCCGGTATGACCTGGGCGAACGCCCGGCCGCGGTCGAGGCTGGTGGACAGGACCCGGTCCGGGCCGCTACCGCCGGCGAGGTAGCCGAACACGCCGACCGCGCCGGAGCGCCCGACGCGGATCTCCCACGGCGCGCCCGGCAGGTTCACGTCGGCCATCGTGCCGCGGTTGGTCCAGGTGCGCCCGCGGTCGCGGGTGACGTGCAGTTCCGGCTCGCACTGCGGACACGACAGGACGATCGCGTACAACTCGCGCGGGTCGTACCCGCCGACCGCCCGGACGTCCGGGCTCACCACCGGAACCTCCACCGGGCCGGCGTTGTCCGGCGCCCGCGCCGGGGCGAAGACGACGAGCGCGGCCACGAGGGCGATGCACAGCACGGCCGCCGCGCCGATCCGGGCCACCGTGGTGGTTCGTCGGCGGCGCTGCCCCGCGGCGTAGACCTCGTCTGCGGTCAGGCGGCTCGGCGGCTCGTTGCCCCTGGCCACCTCGTCGAGCAGCTCACGCAGAAGCATCGGACACCTCCAGGTCGACGTCGGTCAGGTGCTCGCGCAGCGCGCGTACCGCCCGCGCCGTCTGGCTCTTGACCGTTCCAGGTGAGCAACCGAGCGCCTCGGCCGTCGCGGCGACGTCGAGGTCGGCGTAGAACCGGGCGACGATCACGGCCCGCTGCCCGTCCGGCAGCCGGCGCAGCGCGGCCGCGACGGCCAGCCGGCGGCTGATCGCGTCGGCCGGGTTCGCGTCGGCTGGGCCGGCGTCGACGACCTCGGCCGTGCTGCGCTCGCGGCGGCGGAACCAGCGCCGCTGCTCGGCGAGGAAGGTGCGGATCAGGATGGTGTGGACGTACGCGTCCAGCGCGCCCCTCTCGCGCACCCGCCGCCAGCCGGCGGCCACCCGCACGAACGCCATCTGGGTGAGGTCGTCGGCGAAATGCCAGTCACCGCAGAGGAGGTACGCCGTGCGGCGGACCGCATCGCGGCGCGCCGCGAAGTACGCGGCGAACTGGTCCTGCTCGGCGCTCATGCCCTATAGGTGTGCTCTGCGGGCCGGTTTGGTTGTCGTCGGTGTCAGAGCCGGTCGATGGCTGCCCGCAGGCGGGCCAGCGTGCGCTCGCGGCCGAGCACCTCGAGCGACTCGAACAGCGGCAGGCCCACCGAGCGTCCGGTCACCGCGACCCGCACCGGCGCCTGCGCCTTTCCCAGCTTCAGCCCGCGCTCGGTGCCGACCGCCTCCAG
>Ga0070664_100000298_pt1 | contig 36062 bp, 32 predicted proteins | sample KBSC73metaG_FD_65863 | JGI IMG/M metagenome (GOLD analysis project Ga0070664, IMG submission 65863) | Corn rhizosphere microbial communities from Kellogg Biological Station, Michigan, USA - KBS C7-3 metaG | ecosystem: Host-associated > Plants > Roots > Rhizosphere > Soil ... | reverse complement strand
CACATGGAATTCCGCATCGCTGCGGAGGAGCTGAAGCGAGCGCTGTACCGGGCCCAGGGGATCGTGGAGCGCAAGACCACGATGCCCATCCTCTCCAACGTGCTGGTCAACGCGACGAAGGCGGGCGTGCAGATCACCGCCTTCGATCTCGACGTGGGCATCGTCAGCGAGCACCCCGCCGAGGTCACCAAGCCTGGCAGCCTCACTCTCTCCGCCAAGACCGTCTTCGACATCGTCCAGAACCTGCCCGAGCCGCATCTCACGGTGCGCAAGCTCCCCAATCAGTACGCCGAGCTCCAGAGCGGCAGCGCGCACTTCAAGATCGTGGGGATGTCCCCCGAGGAGTACCCGAAGCTCCCCAAGGAGGAGAGCGCGAGCCTGGTGTCGGTTCCCGGCGCGGTTCTGCTGGAGATGATCCGGAAGACCGCCTTCGCCATCTCCACCGACGAGACCAGGTACATCCTCAACGGCGTCTTCTTCGAGCCGCGTGAGGGCGGGAAGGTCCGGATGGTCGCCACAGATGGCCACCGGCTGGCGCTGGTCGAGCGAGTGCTCGCCGGTGACTTCAAGCTGAAGGGCGGCGTCATCATCCCCCGCAAGGGTCTGCACGAGCTCCGCCGGCTCCTCGACGAGGCGCCCGATGTCGAGTGTGCCCTGGGCTTCGCCGAGAACTCGGCGCTGTTCAGGAAGCCCGGCCTCACCATGGTGATGCGCCTCATCGACGGGCAGTTTCCCGAGTACCAGCGGGTCATCCCCAAGGAAGGCGAGCGGAAGGTGCAGATCCCCCGGATGCGCTTCACCGAGGCGCTCAAGCGGATCGCTCTCCTCAGCGTGGACAAGTCCAACGCGGTGAAGATCGGCCTCACCTCGAATCAGCTGCGGATCAGCTCGCAGAACCCGGACCTGGGCGAGGCCAAGGACGATCTCGACGTTCACTACGACGGCGGGGACATCACCATCGGCTTCAACGCCAGGTACCTGACCGACGTGCTTGGCGTGCTGGAGACCGACGAGGTCGCCTTCGAGCTCGGAGACGACCACAGTCCTGGTGTCCTCCATGCTCCCGGGGATCGGACCTACACCGCGGTGGTCATGCCGATGCGGGTGTAGTGCTCCTCGAGCGACTCCAGATCGCCGACTTCCGCAACCTGCACGCGGTCAGCGCCCGCCCATCACCACACGCGACCGTGGTGGTGGGCGCGAACGGGCAGGGGAAGACCAGCCTGCTCGAGGCGGTGTACTTCCTCTGCACCCTCCGGCCTCTGCGGGCGAACCGGCTGTCCGAGCTGGTGCGCTTCGGCACCGAGCAGGCCACGGTCGCCGGACGGTTCACCCTCGGAGGTGCGGAGCGAGAGATCTCCGTCCAGGTCGCGGCAGGCATCCGGCAGGCCTTCGTGGACGGAAAGAAGGCCGCGAAGCTCGAGGACTACTTCGGTGGGGTGAGCGTCGTGGCCTTCACCCCCGACGACCTCGGGGTGGTGAAGGGTGGCCCGGAGGTGCGGAGGGCGTTTCTGGATCGCGCGGTGTTCAACCGCTTCCCGGCGTATCTCCGCGAGCACCGTGCCTATCAGCGAGCGCTCAAGAGCCGGAATCGCCTGCTCAAGGAGCACGCGCCGGCGAGCTACGTCGAGGCGTACGACGAGGCCGTGGCCCGCACCGGCGCGCGGGTGCTCGCCCGCCGCCGCGCCCTCCTGGACGAGCTCGGCCCCCGTGCCGTCTCGGCGGTGCGGGCCATCTCCCAGCTGTCGGACGTGGGCGTGGGCTACACCGCGCTCCACCTCGGGACGCACCACTCGCAGGAAGAGGACGGGCTGGAGGCGGCACTCCGGCACGCCCTCGGGGAACGCCTCGCCCGCGACCGCGAGCGGGGCTTCACCTCGGTGGGCCCGCACGCGGACGATCTCCAGCTGACGCTCGGCGGACGCAGCGCTCGCGCCTATGCCTCACAGGGACAGGGGCGGGCGCTGGTGCTCGGCTGGAAGATCGCCGAGATCGAGAACGTCCGCGCGGCGTTTGGCCGTCCACCCTTGCTGCTGCTGGACGACGTATCCAGCGAGCTCGACCCCGAGCGAAACGCGTTCCTGATGCACACGGTGGCCGAGAGCCGGGCGCAGGTGCTCCTCACCACGACCGAGCCCTCGCTGGTGGCGCGCGCCGCGGGGCCCGACACTCTCTGGCTCCGGGTCGACGCCGGCTCGGTGGCAGAGGATGCTCGCCTTCGACCCGCCCGGACCGCATGACCCCCAGGTTCTTTCCCTATCGCCCGAGCAGGCTTCGCGCGCTCCTGGCGGTCTTCGCCGTGGTGGCGGCAGCGGTGGGTGCCGCCGCGCTCGTGCGTGCCGGGGCAGGGCGACCCACCGCCTCGGTGCGAGCCGTCGCCGGGCTCGGGCTGAGCGCCGCCTTCGCCTGGCTCGTCTGGCGGCTGCGCCCACGAGATGGCTACGGCGTTCGGATCGACATCGCCGGCGCCGAGCTGTCGCGGGCCCTCGACGGAAGAACGGAACGGGTGCTCTGGCCCCAGATCAAGGCCGTGGAACACACCGGACGCTGGGCTCCCCGATGGGTCCTCACCTTGACCGACGGAACGCGCCGAGAGCTGCCCCAGGCGCTGTTCTCCGACCCCGCCGTGTTCGCGGATCTGGGCCGGGTTTTGAACCGTCCGGAGGGGTCGTTCCGGGCCGACGCCTGAGGCCTTCTGGACGTGATTCGGGGGGTGGGTCAAGAACCGAATTCCCATGCAAGGTCATGGGCTTGGAGCACTGCCACAGGCTTGTGAGCGAGGGGGGCGCGTGTTAGGAAAGTCATGCGGAAACCCCTTGAACGGAACGACCAAACACGAACCCGCTGCCCAGGCCGCGGTCGGGGCCTCCGTGCCCGAGTACGGCGCTTCCTCCATCACGGTCCTGGAGGGCCTGGAGGCGGTCCGGAAGCGCCCCGGGATGTACATCGGCGACACCGGCGTCTACGGCCTCCACCACCTGGTCTACGAGGTCGTGGACAACAGCGTCGACGAGGCGCTGGCCAAGGCAGCCACCGAGATCATCGTCACCATCCACGTCGACGGCAGCGTCAGCGTGAAGGATGACGGGCGCGGCATCCCGGTCGGCCCGCATCCCACCGTGCGCGGCATGGACACGGTGGACGTGGTGATGACCAAGCTCCACGCGGGCGGAAAGTTCGAGAACAGCGCCTACAAGGTCTCCGGCGGACTTCACGGCGTCGGCGTCTCGGTCGTGAACGCCCTCAGCGAGTGGCTGCGCCTGGAGATCGCGCGCAACGGGAAGGTGTACCAGCAGCGCTACGCCCGCGGCATGCCGCAGCAGCAGGTCACGGAGGTCGGCACCACCGACAAGCGCGGGACCACGGTGTGGTTCAAGCCCGACCCCACCGTCTTCGAGACCACCGACTTCCAGTTCGACGTGCTGAGCCAGCGCCTGCGCGAGATGGCCTTTCTCAATGCCGGGCTGAAGATCAGCATCACCGACGAGCGCAGCCAGAAGAGCCACCTCTTCGAGTTCCAGGGCGGCATCGTCAGCTTCATCGAGTTTCTCAACAAGTCGAAGGACGTCCTGCACACCCCGGTGTTCTTCAAGGCGGAGAAGGACGGCGTCGCGCTGGAGATCGCGATGCAGTGGAACGATGCCTACGACGAGCGCATCTACACCTTCGCCAACAACATCAACACCCACGAGGGCGGAAGCCATCTGGTTGGCTTCAAGAGCGCGCTCACCCGCACCATCAACGGCTACGCGGAGCGTGGAGGCCTGTGGAAGGACCTGAAGGAGACGCCCACCGGCGAGGATGCCCGCGAGGGTCTGGCGGCGGTCATCTCGGTCAAGCTCCCCAACCCCCAGTTCGAGGGCCAGACCAAGACCAAGCTCGGCAACTCCGAGGTGAAGGGGCTCGTCGAGCAGATGGTGAACGAGCAGTTCCTGATCTGGCTGGAGGAGAACCCCACCGGGGCGAAGCGGATCGTCGCCAAGATCGGCGACGCCACCCGGGCCCGGATCGCCGCCCGCAAGGCGCGGGAGACGGTGCGCCGCAAGGGCGTGCTCGACGGCATGTCGCTCCCCGGGAAGCTGGCGGACTGTCAGAGCCGCGACCCGAGCGAGAGCGAGCTGTACATCGTGGAGGGAGACTCGGCCGGTGGCTCGGCGAAGCAGGGGCGCGATCGGCGCAACCAGGCGATCCTTCCGCTCCGCGGGAAGATCCTGAACGTCGAGAAGACTCGCTTCGACAAGATGCTCACCTCCCAGGAGATCGTGGCACTGATCACCGCCCTGGGAACCGGCATCGGCAAGGAGGGGGAGTTCGATCCGGACAAGTGCCGCTACCACCGGATCATCCTCATGACCGACGCGGACGTGGACGGCAGCCACATCCGCACGCTCCTGCTCACCTTCTTCTACCGGCAGATGCAGGATCTGATCTCTCGCGGGTACCTCTTCGTGGCCCAGCCGCCGCTGTACAAGGTCACCCGTGGCAAGAAGGAGCTTTTTCTCAAGGACCAGCGCGCGCTCGACGAGCACCTGATGCGCATCGGCGTGGACCGGTGCGCGGTGGTTCAGTCCGAGTCGGGAGAGGACCGGGAGATCCGGGGCAACGAGCTACGAAACCTGCTCGAGGCCATCCGGCAGTACGAGGAGCGCCTGGGAAAGCTCGCCCGGCGGCGTGATCCGCGGATCCTCGATGCGCTGGTGCAGGCGGCACGCGTGGACGAGACCACGCTCCTGGACATGGACCGCCTCAACTCGGAGGTGGAGAAGGTCCATGGCTGGCTCCGTGATCGCTACCCCGAGGTGCTGGCTCAGCTGAAGGCCTTCCGCAAGGACGACCCGGAGCACCAGGCCAAGAAGCTCGTCTTCCGCACCGAGGTGAACGGGAGCCCGAAGGAGACGGTGCTCGATCACGCTTTCCTCTCCAGCCCGGAGTACGGCGAGCTGCTCGACCTCCGCCGCAACTTCGACCTGCTCGGGCCGGCGCCCTGGACGGTGAAGCTCGAGGAGGGCGAGCGAGTGGCTCTCCGGGTTCAGGACATCCTGGCGGCCGTGCTGGCCGATGCCTCGCGTGGCCTGGCCATCCAGCGGTTCAAGGGCCTCGGTGAGATGAACCCCGAGCAGCTCTGGGATACCACGATGAATCCGGATTCGCGGACGCTGCTCCAGGTACGAATCGAGGACGCGGTGGAGTCCGACGAGATCTTCAGCCTGCTGATGGGCGAGGCGGTCGAGCCGCGGCGCGAGTTCATCGAGAAGAACGCCCTCGACGTGCAGAACCTCGACATCTGAAGAAGCAGAAGCCTTTCAACAATCCGTTCCAGGGGTTGAAGCTCCCCAAGGCCGCGGAGCCGGCGAAGCCCGTGGTACCGCCCGCGCCGGTGGCCCAGCCTTCCCCTCGCGACGACGACGAGGCCGCCCAGTTCCTCGCCGCGGTGGGCACGGTGCAGCCGGTCACGCAGGGCGCCGGCCGAGTGGAGCCCGCGAAGAAGGACTCGCTTCCGCCCCGGGCGGACGAGGATGCGGAGGTGCTGGCGCAGCTCTCGGAGCTGGTCGCGGGGGATGCGCCCTTCGATCTCTCCGACTCCGACGAGTTCGTCGAGGGGCACCTTCCCTCGCTCGACCCGCGTCTCCTCCAAAAGCTTGGCGCGGGTGAAATCGCCCTGCAGGGCCACGTGGACCTCCACGGGCTCACGCGCGAGGAGGCGAAGGGTGCCCTGGAGCGGTTCCTGCTCGCCTCGAGGCAGGCCGGGAAGCGCTGCGTCCTCGTGGTGCACGGACGCGGACTGCACAGCAAGGATCAGATTCCGGTCCTGAAGGCCGGCGTTCAGCTGTGGCTGACCCGGGGACGGATCGCCCGCTGGGTGCTGGCCTTCACCACCGCGCGCCCCCACGACGGTGGGGCGGGCGCCGTCTACGTACTGCTACGACGGTAACGGACGGACACTGTTCGCTTTCGTTGGGACGGGCGGGGGAACACCTTATGCTCGTGGCCCGGGGTGTTCGACCGTACTGGGGCGTCGTCTAACGGCAGGACGTCAGACTTTGGATCTGACTATCAAGGTTCGAATCCTTGCGCCCCAGCCTCGCCGCCGTCCGTAGGAGGATCTGTCCGTGGGTCCCCGAGTGCTGCAGCTGGTCTCCATCGGCAACGCCCCGCTGAGCCTGCTGCGGGAGCTCGAGCCGCCCCTGACCACCCAGCTCGGCCTCACGGTCGGCTACGGCAAGCCGGCGCTGACCTCGCCTGCCTACGCCTACAACAAGGACCGTAATCAGTATCATTCCAACGCGATCATGCGGCGGCTGACTCCCTTCGTGGATCGGGACAGCACCGTCCTGGGCGTGACCGACGTGGACCTCTTCGTCCCCGACAGCCCCTTCGTCTTTGGAGAGGCCGATCGGGAGTCCCGCGTGGCCATCCTCTCCGTCGCACGGCTGAGGCAGGGAGCCGACGACGCGATCTTTCGCCGCCGGGTACAGATCCAGGGGCTGCACCAGGCCGGCCACCTGGTGGGGCTGAGCTACTGCGAGGACGCGCGCTGCGCCATGTTCGCCGCCACCTCGGTGGCCGACGTGGACCGGCAGCAAGCGTCGCTCTGTCACATCTGCCGGAACGAGCTGGTGAAGCTCTCGCGCTAGACGCCGAGCGCCAAGGGCGGCGTGGCCTCGCGCTCTCCTCCCGAACATCCGACCACGCCGCTCATCCGCGCCCACTGGCCCACACCGAATGCGCCCGCCGGCCGAGTGACGGCCTCGGCGGCCGTCGGCGACAATCGAACCGCGTCGATGTCTCCTCGTCTCCGTCGCTGCGCGCTCGCCTTCGTCTTCGTTCTCCTGACCCTCCCGGTCCTGGCCAGTCCTCCTCCTCGGGAGGACCGCCGTGCGGCGCGGACCCGCACCGCGCGCCCCGTGCTCGCGGCCGAGCCCGAGCCCGCGGAAGTGCAACCCGCCGAGGCAGCACCGCTCGCTGCGGCTGCAGCGGACGCCGGAGGAATCGAGCTCGCTGGCCTTCTGGGAATGCTCACCGCGATCTCGGCCTCCTTCATCTACGCACGGGGGAGGCGGCTCTCGGGCGGCGTCGCTGCGCGCTCACGTCCCTCGCCGGGTCTCGAGCCGCTGGATCCCCCGTAGCGGGGACTCGAGCCGTGGCAGAACGGGGTCCGGAGGACGCGCCCCATGCCCGCCGAGGAATCGCTGCTGGCCGAAGTGCCACTGTTTCAGGCCCTGGACCCAGCGGAGCGCGCAGCGCTCGCCGCCGGGATGCATCTCCGGGACTTCCCCGCGGACGAGAGGATCTTCCGCCGTGGTGATCCGGGGGCGGCGCTCTACGTCATCGCCAGCGGAGAGGTGGAGATCTCCGTGGACACCACCACGGGGAAGCGGGTGCTCCTGGGCCAGCTCGGTGCGGGAGATTTCTTCGGCGAGCTCTCGCTGCTCGATGGACGAGAACGAACCGCCGATGCTGTCGCGGTGAAGCCCACCCGCGCGGTGGAGATCGACCGGCAAGCGCTGGAGGGGCTCTTTCAGAAGCACCCTGGCGCGGCGCTCGACGTGCTCACCGTCATCGGCAAGCGGCTGCGGGAAGCGGATCGGCTGCTGCGGACGGCCTCGAGCGTCTCCCCCAACCAGGAGGTGGCTCAGCAGACCACCGCCCTCGAGCGGCTCGCCGAGCGGCTTGCCGCGTTCAGCGGAAGCCTGCGGTTCCTCGCGCTCCACTTCCTGGTCTTCCTGTGCTGGGTGGTGCTCAACGTCGGGCTCTTCCATTGGGTCCGGCCGTTCGACCCGTTCCCCTTCGGTTTCCTGACCATGGCCACCTCGCTGGAGAGCATCTTCCTCGCCTGCTTCGTGCTCATCGCCCAGAACCGTCAGGCAGCGAGTGACCGGATTCGCAGCGACGTGGAGTACGCGGCCAACATCAAGGCCGGGCTCGAGGTGACAGAGCTGCACACCAAGCTGGATACCCTCTACGCCGAGACCATGGCCCGTCTCGCAGTCCTGGAGCGCCGGCCGCAGACCTGAGGAGCGCCTCCCCGGGGTTCTCCGGGGGTGTGGGATCGCCGCCGCGCCCTCGGGTGGGCGGCTGGAACCGCACGTGGGGCGGCTGCTACGGTGCGCGCCCTTGGTCGGGGGTACGTCATGTCCGCTCCACCGGACACCGAGACATCCGTGCAGCGTGTGCTCGATCGCGTCCAGCGCGCCTGGCGCGAAGGGCGTCCCGAGGAGATGTCGGCCGTGCTCGCGCCGGACGTCACCTTCGTCTTCCCCGGCTTCAGCATGCGGCTCAGCGGACGTGACCGGCTGATCGACAGCTATCGCGACTTCCTCGCCGGGACCCGGCTCGTCTCCTACCGTGAGGATCGCCGAAGCATCGAGGGCGGGACCTCCGCCGCCCTGGCGGAGATCGCCTTCGACATGACCTATGCGCGCGGCGGGCGAGAGTGGCGCGCCCACGGCATCGAGCTTTGGGCGCTGGAGCGCCGGCCTGAGGGCTGGCTCGCGTTCTGGCGTACGATGCAGGAGCTCACGGAGGAGCCGGTATCGGCGTCCTGAGCGGCGTCCGGATGCGATGGCGAACCCCGAGGACGGCCCTGGTGATCGGGCGCCGCGAGCTCGCCCGGTCGTGATGGTTCCGACCGCAATGCGTCGAGGACGCGTGCGCCGGAAGAGGGTAGGGTGTGTCGCCCGCAAGCGAGGTGGCGGCCGTGGTCATTCGCCAGCATTTCGACCCCGTTTCGAGCACCTACAGTTATCTGCTGGTGGATTCCCCGTCGGGCGATGCGGTGCTGATCGATCCCGTCCTCGAACAGCACGCGCGCGATGCGGCGCTGATCCGTGAGCTGGGGGTGCGGGTCCTCTCCAGCCTCGATACTCATTGCCACGCCGACCACGTGACAGGCGCCTGGGCAATGAAGCAGGCCTTTGGATGCCGCATCGGCCTCGCGGAGGTGTACGGGGCGAGCAACGTCGACCTGCCGCTGAAGCACGGGATGGTGGTGAGCTTCGGCGGCGAGGCGCTGGAGGTCCGGGCGACGCCGGGGCATACGGCCGGCTGCCTCTCCTTCGTGAGCGCGGACCATCGGTTCGTCTTCACCGGGGACGCGCTGCTGGTTCGTGCGGCGGGCCGGACCGATTTCCAGCAGGGGAGCGCGGCCCGTCTCTTCGAGTCGGTCCATACCCAGCTCTTCAGCCTGCCCGATGACTGCGTGGTGTATCCCGCCCATGACTACGAGGGCCGGACCTCGAGCACCATCGGCGAGGAGCGGCGCCACAATCCCCGGCTCGGTGGTGGAGCGAAGCTGGAGGACTTCGTCGGCTACATGGACAACCTCGGGCTGCCCCATCCGAAGCTGCTCGCGGTGGCCGTGCCTGCCAACATGAGCTGTGGTCGGAATGCGGCGTGCGGCGCCGAGCCGGCACCACCGGGCTGGGGGCCAGTCGTGCAGACCTACGCCGGCGTTCCGGAGATCGCCCCCGAGTGGCTGGCGGACCACCTGAACGAGGTGGAGGTGGTGGACGTCCGCTCCCGGGCCGAGTTCGAGGGGGAGCTGGGGCACGTGAAGGGCTCGAAGCTCGTCCCGCTCGACGAGCTGCGCTCCCGGATGGACGAGATCTCCTCCGGGCGCCCCGTGGTCCTCGTCTGTCAGACGGGAAAGCGGTCCGCGATGGCGGCGACCATCCTTCGCAAGGCCGGCCTTCCACGGGTGGCGAACCTCGCCGGGGGCATGGTGCGCTGGCGACAGCTCGGCCTCCCCGGCTGACGGTTCCTGCCATCGTCTTTCGCATGGGTCGTTTGAAGGTTCCCGACGAAGGAGCTCCTCATGCGCAGGCCTCGAGGACCCGTCGCTGCGCGGCTGGTCTTGCTCGCCACCGTCCTCTCCCCACCGGTGGCGCTGGCCCAGACCGACGCCATTCCTCCGGATCAGCTTGGCGTCTGGGTTCCGGCGAAGTCGGACTGCAAGTCGCCCCTGAGGCTGGAGCTGGCGCCGAAGACGATGACCCTGGTCAACGGGAAGGATCGCTTCAGTCAGGGGAACGTGGGACTCAGCTACAGCTACTTCGGCAACTCGTACCAGGGCATCCAGTTCGCGGCGATGGCGGACTGGGACAAGACGCAGCCGTTCACGGTCATCCTGAACGCCGAGGAGAAGAAGGGGCGGGCTCAGCTGCTCGTCGACAATGCGGCGCTGAAGAAGCGCTTCCCCCTGGACAAGGCGAAGCTGAAGCGGTGCGCCTCGACGATGGCTCCGGCAGGAAAGTGATGACGTGGCCTTCCAGTCGTCAGCTCGCCGGTTCGGGCCCCATCGACTCCACCACCAGCTCCGCCACGTCCTTCACCACGACGCTCTCACGGCCCGTCTCGTTCGCCGCGTCGCGGAGCATGGTGCTGCAGAACGGGCAGGCGACGGCGACCGTACCCTCGCCGGGGCCCCGGTAGTCGCCCACCTTGCCCGGGCGGTCCAGGTCGGTGGCCGAGGGGAAGGGGACGGACGGATTCTTCGCGTGGGCGAGGGTGAGCGCCACCTCGTTGATCCGGTTCTGGTTGATCCGCGTGCCGATGTTCTCCTCCATCCACATCCGGCCGCCACCCGCGCCGCAGCAGAAGGACTCGCGCCGGCTGCGCTGCATCTCGATCACTTGAAGGCCGGGGATGGCCGACAGAGCCTGCCGGGGAGCGTCGTACACTCCGTTGTGCCGGCCGAGGTAACAGGGGTCGTGGTAGGTCAGCGTGGTGTCCTTCACCCGTGACAGCTTGATCCGCTTGTCACGGATGAGCTCGCTGATCAGCTGGGTGTGATTGATGACCCGGTAGTTTCCGCCGAACGCCGGGTACTCGTTCTTGATGACGTTGAAGCAGTGCGGGCACTGGGTGATGACCGCCTTCACGCCCAGCCCGTTGAAGGCCTCGACGTTCGTCTTGGCCAGCGTCTGGTAGAGGTACTCGTTCCCCAGCCGCCGGGCCGAGTCGCCGTTGCACATCTCCTGCTTGCCGAGGATGGCGAACGAGACCTTGGCCTCCTTGAGGATGCGCACCAGGGCCCGGCTGACCTTCTTCTGCCGGTCGTCGTAGCTGCCGGCGCAGCCCACGAAGAACAGGTACTCGTACTTGCCCGGCCCGTCCCAGATCGGCAGGGAGAGATCCTCCGCCCACTCGTCCCGGCGGTCCTGTCCCACGCCCCAGGGATTCCCCTGCCGCTCCATGCCCTCGAAGACCCTCTGGATCTCCTGGGGAAAGTCCGCCTCCACCTGCACCTGGTAGCGGCGCATGTCGATCAGCCGGGGCACGTTCTCGATGAACACCGGGCAGGCGCGCTCGCACCATCCGCAGGTCGTGCAGGCCCAGACCGTCTCCGCCTTGAGCGCGCTCCCGATGATCGGGGGCAGCTCGGTGTCCGTCCCCGGGGTCCGGTGGGGATGCGCCACCTGCGCCTGGTGCGCCCAGATCCAGTGCTTCAGGTCCTGGTTGACGCCCTTGTGGGTCAGCGGCTTGCCGGTGATGTAGGTGGGGCAGTGGGTCTGGCACCGGCCACACTCGGTGCAGCTGTACAGGTCGAGGCCGTTCTTCCAGCTGAGGTCACGGACCGTCCGCGTCCCGAACTGCTCCGCCTCGAGATTCGGCGTGGGCAGCGCCTTGCTCCCCCCCAGGCTCTGGAGGAAGACGTTGGGGAGCGCGGTGATGACGTGGAAGTGCTTCCCCAGCGGAAGAAAGTTCAAGAAGGTGAGGATGATCGCGAGGTGGATCCAGAACGCCACCGCGCCCAGCACCCACAGCACGCCGTGGGGGAGCGTGGAGAGCCCCACCGCCACCGTCGAGGTCACCGGCTCCCAGGGGGTGAATCCGCGCTGCTGGAGCACGAGGTGCGAGGCGCCGAAGACGTACTCGCTCACCATCAGGGCGGCGATGAATCCGAGGATGAGATACGCCTCCCAGGAGCGAGTGAGCCGATCGGGCTTCACCTTCGCCCGGAGCCAGACGAAGTAGGTCACGCCCACGATGGCCCCGAGCGCCACCAGGTCCTTCGCCAGGAGGAACGCCTCGAACACCGCTGCCCCGGTCGGGTGCAGGTCCCAGAACGGAGCGGTGGGCGTGGAGAGGAGCTCGAGCAGCGTCTGGGAGAAGCCCATCGCGAACAGCATCAGGGTCCGGAGGGCCAGGACCAGGAAGGCCACGAAGATGAGGACGTGGGCCATCCCCGGCGCTCGCTCCTCCGGGTCCACCATTCGCTTCTGGCCCAGGCCGAAGCGGACGAGCGCGCGGGTGCGGGCGCCGAGCTGGTCCAGCCGGTTCTCGGGCTTCATGGCCAGGAGGACCGCCGTGCGGCCGTACATGATGTAGACGAAGACGGTGAGCCCGACGAAGACCAGCAGGCTGGCGATGAGCGGATTCATGGGTCCCTGATTCCGAAATCAACCTACGGGAGAGCGACCGGGCTCGGCAACGGCGGTGAGGGAAGCGGTGCTTCTGGGTCCCTCGAGGAGGAGCACCGGCCTGAAGCCCGCCGCGTCGCACGAGGCGAGCACGTACCGGACGCCGCCGTGCTCTCCCTGGAACCCGGCGGCGAAGCCCTCTTTCCCGTGCAGATGTCCGTAGACGCAGACCACGGGCTGGAAGGCCTCGATGAGCGTGGAGAAGGCGGTGGGCTTCCGGTTCGCGTACAGCGGTGGGAAGTGGACCGCGACGACCCGGGTGAGCCCGGGGGTGGACCGGAGGCGTTTCTCCGCGTCCTCGATGGAGAGGGCCAGGCGCCGAGCCTCTCGCTCGACGAGGTGACCGTCTCCCTGCTCGTCCCCCAACTCCCCTCCGGGCATGGGCGGGGCCTCGGCGGTCGTCCAGAGTCGTGATCCGGCGATGACGTAGGGCCCCACCGTCGCCGCGGTGTTCTGGAGGAAGCCCACGATGGACCGGTAGGGCTCGAGCAGGCGCCGGAGCTTCGCCGCCGAGTCGCCCCACCAGTAGTCGTGGTTTCCGCGGAGAAGGACCTTCTTTCCCGGCCGTGCATCGAGCCAGGCGAGATCGCCCGCCACCTCCTCCGGCCTGGTCGCCCAGGAGATGTCGCCGGCGACGATGATCGCGTCCTCGCCCGTCACCGAGGCGTCCCACGCCTCTGCCAGCGGGCCCGGGTGCCCGGTCCAGCCGAAGCGGTCCATGGTCTTGCCCCGCGTGGATGGGAGATGGGTGTCTCCGATGGCGAAGAGGCGCATGGGCGGGGGCACCCTATGACGGAGCGGAGCGCCGCCCAAGTCGTCAGGGGACGCCACGGCCCCCCGAAGCCCGACGGCCTGGGTGACGAGGCTCGTCGGCCCGGCCGGGGATGGATTGCCGGCACTGTAGCGAAGGACGATGCGGGCGTGCGACGGTGGCAGGCGTGTCCATGCTCGACGCCGAGCGCCGGGAAGTCCTGGCCGTTCTCCGCCGCCATGGATGGAACGCGACCTCCTTCCAGGTGCTCGAGCCGGGGTTCCGGTACTGGTTCGCCGACGCGGATGCCTGTGTCGCGTACGTCGACACCGGACGGGCCTGGGTCGCGGCCGGAGCGCCGCTCACGGCGGAACCCCGCATCCGGGAGGTCGCCGAGCGGTTCCATCGCCATGCGCAAGCCTGCCGGCGCCGGGTTGCCTTCTTCGGAGTGGAGCATCGGGTGGTGGACGCACTGCCCTGGCGCTCGCTGCTGGTCGGCGAGCAGCCCGAGTGGGCCCCGGAAGCGTGGCTCGCCGTGCTCCGTGCGAGTCCGAGCCTCCGGGAGCAGCTGCGCCGGGCGCGGGCGAAGGGGGTCACCGTCCGCATCGCCCGTCACGACGAGCTGGTCTCCGGCACGTCCCCGCTCCGGCGTGAGCTGGAGCGCCTGGTCGCCGCCTGGCTCGCCCGGCACGAGATGGCGCCGATGGGCTTCCTGGTCCAGGTGGATCCGCTCACCTTGCTCGACGAGCACCGGGTGTACCTCGCCGAGCAGGCGGGCCGGCCGGTCGGGTTCCTGACGGCGGCGCCGATCTTCGCTCGTCCCGGGTGGCTGCTTCAGAACCTCATTCGCGGTCCCGATGCGCCGAACGGCACCGCCGAGCTGCTGGTGGACAGCGCCATGCGCGGCGCCGCTCTCGAGCCCGGAGGACCGAGCGAACCGATGGTGACCCTGGGACTCGCCCCCCTGGCCGGTCAGGTGGTGCCTGCGCTGCGCCTGGCGCGGTCGGCGGGCTCGGTACTCTTCGACTTCGAGGGGCTGCGCGCGTTCAAGGCCCGCCTCCGTCCCACGCGCTGGAGGCCGATCCACCTGGTCTACCCGCCGGGACAGGGTGCGGTTCGAACGCTGCTCGACGTGCTCGAGGCCTTCGCCCGGAGTCACCTACTGAAATTCGGGCTGCGGACGCTCCTGCGGGGTCCCACCGTCGTGGTCCGGCTGCTGGCGTTGCTGCTGGTGCCCTGGACGCTCTTGCTCGCGTTCGCCGAGAACTGGCACTTCCCGGCCGAGTGGGTGCGCTGGGCATGGGTGACGTTCGACGTCCTGCTGGCCGTGGCCCTTCTTCGCCTCGCGGTGCGCTGGAGCGACGGTCTGTCCCGCGTCGTGGTCGCCGCGGTCGGCGTGGATGCGGTCGTGACCCTGGGCGAGGTCCTGGTCTGGAACTTGCCCCGGCTCCGCAGCCTGACCGACGCGCTCGTCTCCTTCGTGGCGGTCGCCGCGCCGTCGCTGGCCTTCGTCATCCTCTGGCGAGCGCGCGTGCGACAACGCGTTCCCGTTCCGCCCTGAGGCGTGGCCGGTGCGCTCCCACCAGGTCGCTCCGGGTGAGCATGCCCACCAGCACCGGGTGCATCCCGTCGGAGAGCACCGGCAGCCGGCCCACCCCGGTGTGGGCCATGACGTCCGCCGCATGCCGGAGGGTGTCCGAGGCCCGCACGGTGACCGGCGGCCGCTCGATCAGCTCCGAGATCTTCAGGCCGTGGGCCGAGGAGAGGAGAGCTCGGCGCATCACCACGCCGAGCACCCCCCGCTTCGGATCGACCACCGGGAAGCCTTGATGGTGCACGTTGGCGAGGCGTCGAAGCGCCTCCCCGACGGTCTCCGAAGCCCCGAGCGTCACCACCGGACGGCTGGAGAATTCGCCCGCATGCCACTGGGCGAGCCAGTCGGCCGCGTACTCCCCTGGAACCACCCGCCCTCGCCGGGCCATGCGCTCGGTCATGATGCTGTGCTTCATCAGCGCCGCCGAGACGAGCCAGGCCACGCTGCATCCTCCGAGCAGCGGCAGCAGCCCCAGCGGTTGCCGGGTGGTCTCGAAGGCGAAGACCACCGAGGCGAGCAGAGCGCGGGAGGCGCCGGCGAACATCGCTGCCATTCCCACCAGGGCGGCCAGCCGAGGGTCCACCCCGGCCTGCGGAAGCAGCATGGTCAGCCCGGTCCCGATGAGCGCGCCCAGCGCACCCCCGACGGTGAAGAGCGGGGCGAGCGTTCCGCCCGAGGTCCCGCTGCCGAGGGCGATGGACCAGCTCGCGAACTTCAGCACGCACAGCGAGAGCAGCGGCCCCACGGCCAGCGCCCCGGTGAGAACCGCGTCGATGTTGTCGTAGCCCACGCCCAGGGTGTGCGGGGCGAAGTATCCGATGATCCCCACCGGGAGCGCGCCCAGCGCCGGCCACCACATCCAGTGGATGGGTATTCGCTCGAAGGCGTCCTCGATGCGGTAGACGGCCTTGGTCACCCCCACCGAGACCACTCCGACGAGTCCCCCCAGCAGGATGTAGAGCACCAGCGCCCCGCCGCTGGGCTCGGTGAAGCTGAAGCTCTGGAACGCCGGACCGCTTCCCACGAAGGAGAAGCGCACGCCGGTGGCAGTGCACGCGGCGAGCGCCACCGGGATGAGCGAGCGCGGTCGGTACTCGAAGAGCAGCAGCTCGATGGCCAGGAGGACCGCGGAGACAGGAGAGCCGAAGGTGGCGGCCATGCCGGCCGCGGCACCGGCCGCGAGCAGCGTCTTCCGCTCGGCTGCGGTGATGCGGATCAGCTGGCCCAGCACCGAGCCCAGCGCCCCGCCGGTGGCGATGATCGGGCCCTCAGCGCCGAAGGGTCCTCCGGTGCCGATGGCCACTGCCGCGGAGAGCGGCTTGAGGAAGGTCATCTTCACGGGGATGCGGCTCTCGTTGGTGAGGATCTGCTCCATTGCCTCGGGGATGCCGTGGCCCCGGATGGCCTGTGATCCGTAGCGGGCCATCAGCCCCACCACGAGACCTCCGATCGGAGGCACCAGGACGACCCAGAGCCCGAGATGGGCGGTGGTCGGACCGACGGGCTCGAGGGAGAGGGTGCCCCGGAAGGCGAGATTGGTCACCAGGTTGATGAGCCCCTGGAGAACCTGGGCCACGCCCGCCGCCGCCACGGCCACTCCCACCGCCAGCGCACAGATGTAGGCCGTGCGCCGGGTGACGTTCGCCGCGTGCGGTCCGATGTGCGCCTGTGCCAGCCCCGGGCCCAGCGCCGGTGCAACAGGAAGTCCCTCGGTGGTGGAGCCGGTCCTCGAGTGGCTTTCAGCCACGGCTGAGGGTTCTCCTTCGAGCCGGGCGCGCCCGCGTCCGCCGGCGGGCGAGCTGCGTCTCGCCCTCGAACAGCATGGGCGCCGGAGTGCTCTCGTCGATCCCCATCCCCCGGACCACCCGCTCCAGGAGGTGCTCCAGCTCCTTGCGCTCGCCTGAGCCCAGCTGTGCGAGGGCCGCGAGGAGATCCGCCTGGGGGGAGCGCGGCGCAGCGGCCAGGAGCCGCTTGCCGGCGGAGGCGAGCCGCAATGTCGTGCGACGGGCGTCGTCGTGGGAGGTGGCGCGAACCACCAGGCCGCGCTCGGCGAGCCGCTGCACCACCACCGAGACCGAGCTGGCGTCGGTCAGGGTCCGGCCTGCCAGCTCGGCCATGGAGCCCACCGGTCCCTCGGCGAGTCTCTCCAGCACGAAGAGCTGGGCCGCGCTGAGGCCCAGCCGCGACTCGGCGGCCCTGTCCGCCAGCCGGAGCGCACGCACCAGGCGTCTCAGCGCCTGGAGGGTGCCGATGGTCGGGTCCGGGTTTTCCATGGGGTCCCATGTGATAACACCGGTTGCTGTCACCGGCACCACCGCCCCCTGGTCAAGGCGCACTGTTGGCTGGTTCCCAGGTCCGTAGCCGGACTCCCAGCCTGACAGTGAAGGGCCCGGAGATGGTGTTCACCCCCGCTCTTCCCACCAGATCCCGCCGGTCGAGGACGTTCTCCACCGCGGCATACAGCTCCACACTCCGGCCGAGCGCGCGGGCCAGGTAGGCGTCCAGCCGGAACTGCGTTCCCAGTGGAAGCATGTTCTGGTCGTCCTCGTACTGGACGAAGGCGGCGATGCCCTCGACGCGCGCGGTCCATCCCGGAGCGGGCCGCGCCTCGACGGCGCCTCCCACGCGGTGCACCGGATCCTGGGGCAGCCGCTTCCCGACGGTGAGCGGCGCCTCGTCCGCCTCGAGCACGCGCGAGTCGACCAGGGTGTACCCCACCCGCAGCTCCCAGCCACGCAGGGGACGGACTTCCAGGCCGACCTCCACGCCCTGCACGCGTGCCACGCCCACGTTCTGGCGCTGGCGCTGGACGGGGGCGCCCGGCGGCGTGGGAAGCGTGACGTTGATGATGGGATTCTCGAGGCGGTTCCAGAACCCCGTGGTACGGGAGCGGAGCGCGGGAATCGGCGACCACTCGAAGCCCAGCTCCGCGCCGATCAGCGTCTCGGAGCCGAGGTCCGGATTCGCCTGGGTCAGCACCGTTCCGACCTGGAAGGGACGGTAGAGCTCGTTGAGGGTCGGCGCACGGAAGGCGCGGTTGACCGAACCACGGAGGGCGAGGGTGTCCAGCACGCGCCAGAGCACGCCTAGGCGCGGGCTGAGCTGGGTCTCGTGGCGGGACTCGAAGTCCTGGACGTTTTCCCCGGAAGGCGTGGTGGTCCGGAGCTGCCCCTGCTCGTTGCGCCAGGAGTCCAGCCGCAGCGCGGGAACGAGCGTCACCGGGCCGAGCTGGAGGGTGTCCTGGACGAACACGCCGGCGGTGAGCTGGAGGCCGCTCCCGACCCGCTCCAGCGTCGTGGTGGGAGTGACTGCCGCGGGGAACAGACGCTCGGCGGAGGTCCCGGAGGTCCGGTGGAGGTCGAGACCGAGATCGAAGGTCTGCACTCCCCACCGTGGCGCATGCCACACCACCGAGAAGCCCTCGTCGTCCGCGGGGACTCGCTGCTCGCCGGCGAGGGCCTCGGTCGCCCTGTCGGGGCCCACCCGCGCTCGTTGCTGCCGGAACACCTCGTTTCGCAACCACGCCGCCAATTCGACATCCGGCGCCTCCGGCTTGCCCAGGCCCAGGGTCAGCGCGAGCGAGCGGACCTGCGCCGCGGCGTTGGTGTACTGCGTGCCGCCGTTCTGGTGCTCGTCGAAGAAGCCGACCTTCACCCCCATGCGCGCGCTCGGCGAGAGGTCGGCCTGGACGCGGGCCTGGAGCGAGACGTGGGTGCTGCCGGCCGGCACGTCGATGGCCCCGCGCTGCTCGGGAGCGACGACGTTGTACCCGTTGCTTCCCAGGAGCTCCGAGGAGAGCTCGACTGCCACCGGGCCGGCTCGCTGAACGCCTCGCAGGCCGATCCCCAGCGAGGGCAGGGTGTCGCCGAACACGTCGGCGTCGACGCCCGCCGGGTCGAGTGGTCTCGAGCGCACGTTGATGACGCCGCCGAGCGCCGCCGTTCCGTAGAGCGCCGAGGTGCCGCCGGGCACGATCTCCACCGTGCCGATGGACAGCCCGGGGACCGATTGCCAGTAGACCCAGCCCCCGAACGGATCGGTGAGGGGAAGGCCGTCCACGAGGACCAGCGCGCGCGACACGCCCGAAGGCCCCACGCCCCGGAGGTTGAGGCCCTGGCTGGACGGGTCGGCCACGCGGCTCGAGGAGCGCCGGAAGGTCCCCACGTCCGGGACCTTCCGGAGCACGTCATCGAGCATCGGCGAGGCGGATTGCTCGAGGTCGGTCCTGTCCAGCACGGTCACGTCCGCCGGGACCTCGCTGCGGAGCCGTGGTGCACGGCTGGCGGTGACCACCGTCTCGCCAGCGAGCGGTGCCTCGGCGCCCGGCGCATCCCCGGCGGCTTCCACGGGCGTCGGAGCTCCGGCCTCGTCGGCGGTCGTGGTCTCGGTCCGGGCGCCTTGCTCGGCCTCCATGCGCGGGGAGCCCTCGGAGGGGGCCTGCTGCCGCGCCTCCCCACGGCCGGGATCAGGTGCGGCGGCGAGCAGCGCTGCAGCGACCGCGACGCAGAGGCTGCTCACCTCACCGGCCTCCTGCTCAGGGGATGCCCAGGTCGGGCATCGCGTTCTCGGCGACGATCGCCTGCCGGTGCGGGATGCAGCGGCTCATCCGCGTGGCCCTGTTCGCCAGTCGACCGGCGGTGGAGCGGTGGGCGATCTCGCCGAGGTCCCGGGCGACCTGGCCGACGTCGGCCGCGGAACCACCATCCGGCTGTCGATCGGTGCACGTCCCGCGCGCCCGCAGATGTTGTCTGGCGCTCGGCGCCGCCATGCCCTCCACCGGGCGGCACTCGCGGGGTCGCCCGCCTGTCGCTTCTCGGTCTCGGGAAGGCCGGGCTGCGTCAGTGCACGAGGCGCTCGAGCACCGGCGTCCGCGCATGCTCGAGCTTGCCCACGCAGGCCAGCAGGAGCTCGCGATACTCGCCGGTCTCCCGGAGCCCGGAGATCATCCAGCGGTTGCCGATGACCAGCGTCGGCACACGCCGCACTCCCCGGCCTCGGGCCAGCCGATGCTCCTCGCGGATCAGCCTGCGGGTCTGCGACGAGCCGAAGGCCGCGGTGAAGCGATTCATCTGCAGGTCAGCCTGCTCCGCCAGCTCGAGCACGATGTCGGGCCGGCTCACGTTGAGCCCCTGCTCCAGCGCCGCGTGACGGAGACGTCTCTGGAGCTCCAGGCGGGCCGGCTCCCCCTGCAGCCGCGCCGCCTCCAGCGCGGCGAGAGGCTCCATGCTCGACCGCGGCGGATCGCCCGAGGTCCAGAGCTCGGATCGCAGGGGCAGTGACTCACGCTCCCGCGCCGCTGCCTCGAGGTCCTTCACCGCGCGGGCGATCTCGTCCTCGCTCGGAAGCGATTCCATCGGGCGGAGCGGATACGGACGAGGAACGAAGCGCATGACCTCGGCCAGCTCGCGCTGCAGCTGCGAGAGTCGCAGCTCGGCGAGCCAGGACCAGGGACAGAGCACGTCCTGGTAAACCAGCACCTGACTCTGCTTGAGGGTTCGGCTCATTCGTGTGTGGAGGAGGCGCAACTGTAGAGAACGCGGCCGTGGGTCCACAACGGTGTCGCTGACGCCCCGCCGCAAAGCATCCAGGCTGGCCCGCAATCGCATTCACGTCGTCGTGGGGCACACACACCCTGGACTCCTCCCCACGCTTGGCTGGATGCCGGCGCTCGGGTCGAGCTCCCGCCGCCGTCCGGGCAGACCCTCCGGTCGGCTCAGAGCGCGCGCCGCGTCGCAACATCCCGGCGGCCGGACAGTGCCAGCGCACGGTCGATGATGGCGCCGGCTGCGTCGAGCCCGGTTGCCCGCTCCAGGCCCTCGAAGCCGGGGCTGGAGTTCACCTCCAGGAGCGTCGGGCCCTCGCTGGTCTCGAGGAGATCCACGCCGGCGACCTCCAGTCCCACCACCGAGGTCGCCCGGAGCGCCGCCTCCACGTAGGCCGGCGCGAGCTCGACCGGCCGGCCCCGCCCGCCCCGGTGAAGGTTGCTCCTGAACTCGCCCCGCTTGGCTCGCCGGCGCATGGCGCCCACGACCCGCCCGCCCACCACCAGCGCCCGGATGTCCCGTCCCCGTGATTCGGCGACCAGCTCCTGGAGGACGATCTCCTGACCGAGCTCCTGGAAGGTGTCGAGAATTCCCTGGAGCTCCGGAATCGTGGAGGCCAGCATCACCCCCACCCCCTGGGTCCCGCGGAGCAGCTTCACGATGGCAGGAAGGCCCCCCACCTCGTCGACCAGGCGGGGGGCGTTGCTCGCGTCGCGAGCCATCACCGTCCGGGGAATCCGCAGGCCCGAACGGGCGAGCAGCTGCAGACAGCGCAGCTTGTCTCGGCTCCGGGCGATGGCCTGGGCGCTGTTGAGGGCCGGGACGCCCATCATCTCCAGCTGCTCGACCACCGCCAGGCCGTAGCCGGTGATCGAGGCGCCGATGCGGGGGATGACCACGTCGACCCCGTGCAGCTCGACGCCGCGGAACACCATCCGGGGGCCAGCCGAGGTCAGCACCAGGGTGCAGCGCAGGGTGTCGAGGACCAGCGGGCGGTGCCCCCGCGCGCGGATGGCCTCCACCAGGCGGCGGGTGGAATAGAGTGAGCGCTTGCGGCTGAGGATGGCCACCGCCCGGCGCGGCGGAGGCGGTGGGCCCCGGGCCGGGCGACGATCCCGCGACTTCGGTCGCTGTCTCCTGGGCGGCGTCACGGCGGGCCGCGGACCCTAGCACCGCCGGGAAGCGGGCGGTTTGCGCGCCGGGACGGAGGGTGCTAGCCGAACGGGCTTTCCCCTCGTCACCATGTCCGACGCCTCGGGCGACAGCCGCTGGAAGCAGACCCTCAACCTCCCGCGCACCGACTTCCCCATGAAGGGGAACCTCACCCAGCTCGAGCCGCGCATCCTCGCTCGCTGGGAAGCCGAGGACACGTACCGGACTCTGCTCCGCAGGAACGCCCAGGCCCCGCGCTTCGTGTTCCTCGATGGCCCCCCCTACGCCAATGGCGAGCTCCACGCCGGACACGCGCTCAACCACGTCCTGAAGGACATCGTGGTGAAGTCGCGGAACATGGCCGGGCTCCTCTGTGCGTTCCGCCCCGGCTGGGACTGTCACGGGCTCCCCATCGAGCAGGCGGTGGAGAAGCGCCTGCGCGAGCGGAAGGTGGACCGGCGCGCGCTCTCTCGAGACCAGTTCCTCGCGGCGTGCCGTGAGTACGCCCTGGAGTACATCGGGATCCAGGCGGTGGTGCGGAAGCGGATGGGAAGCTTCGCCCTCTGGGATGAGCCCTACCGCACGCTCGACTTCGCCTACGAGGCGCAGGAGCTGAGGGAGCTGGCGCGCATCGCCCGGCGTGGGCTCCTCTATCGACGGAAGAAGGCCGTGTACTGGTGCATCACCGACCAGACCGCCCTGGCCGAGGCCGAGGTCGAGTACGAGGACCACCGGAGCCCGTCGGTCTACGTCGCCTTCCGCACCGAGCCGGGGATGCCAGGCCTGCTTCCGGAGCGCCGCCGCGAGGCGCTGGCAGATGCCTTCCCGGGCCTGCGCGGACGGGAGGTGGACCTGGTCATCTGGACGACCACCCCCTGGACGCTCCCTGCCAACCTGGCGATCGCGGTGCACCCGAAGCTCGAGTACGTGTTCTACGACCTGGGCTCCCGGGTCATCGTGGTGGCCAAGGACCTCCTGGGGCGCGTCCTGGGAGAGATCGCGCCGGACCAGCTCGCGGTGAAGACGGTGGCCGCTGCGGGTGGCGAGGTGGCGGCGGCGTCGCTCGTCGACCCGCGTCGGATCCTCGGGTACGCCGGGGGGCCGGATCTCGAGGGATTCGCCTACCGGCACCCCTTCGTCGACCGGCAGGGGGTGGTGGTGCTCGGCGAGCACGTGACGCTCGAGCAGGGCACTGGCCTGGTCCATACCGCGCCGGGCCACGGGCAGGAGGACTACGACGTCGGCATCCAGTACGGGCTCGACATCTACAACCCGGTGCTCGCCGATGGCCGGTTCGACGACACCGTGCAACCGCCCGAGCTGCGTGGGGTGAAGGTCTTCGAGGCCAATCCGAGGATCGTCCAGCTGCTGGTCGAGCGCGGCGTGCTGCTCAACCGGCCGACCGCCACCGTCGAGCACAGCTATCCGCACTGCTGGCGCTGCCACAATCCGATCATCTTCCGGGCGACGCCCCAGTGGTTCATCGCCATGGATCGACCGCTGGATGCGACCGCGGGTCTGGACGCCACGCTGCGGGGCAAGGCGTTGAGCGAGATCGATCACACCGTCAGCTGGGTCCCGGACTGGGGCCGCTCGCGCATCCGGGGAATGGTGGAGAACCGCCCCGACTGGACGCTGAGCCGTCAGCGGACCTGGGGGGTCCCGATCCCGGTGCTGCACTGTGACCGCTGTGGCGAGTCCGTGGTCAGCCCGGAGCTGATGGAACGGGTGGCGGCGGCGGTGGAGAAGGAGGGCACCGGGATCTGGTACTCGGCGCCGCTGGAGCAGTTTGCGCCCCCGGGTCTGAAGTGCGAATCGTGCGGCGAGACCAGGCTCCGGAAGGAGACCGACATCCTCGACGTCTGGTTCGATTCGGCCTGCGCCTTTGCCGCGGTCAGCGAGCGGTGGCCAGACATGGGCCTCCCTGGCGACCTCTACCTCGAGGGCTCGGACCAGCACCGCGGATGGTTCCAGTCCAGCCTGCTGGTGAGCGTCGGCAGCCGCGGACACGCCCCCTACCGAGAGGTGCTCACCCACGGGTTCGTGGTGGATGGCGAGGGGCGGAAGATGTCCAAGTCCGTCGGCAACACGGTCAAGCCGGAGAAGCTCATCCAGCAGATGGGCGCGGAGCTCGTCCGGCTCTGGGCTGCCGCCGCCGATTACCGGGACGACGTTCGCCTCTCGGAGTCCATCCTCCGGAATCTCGCCGAGGGATACCGGAAGATCCGCAACACGCTCCGTTACGCGCTGAGCAACCTCTACGACTTCGACCCGGGGAAGGACGCCATTCCCGAGTCGGAGCTGCTTCCGCTCGACAGGTGGGTGCTGGCGCGGCTGGACGAGGTGGTCGCGCGGGTGCGCCGAGCCTACGACGAGTACGACTTCCACCTCGTGTACCACGCGCTGGTGGACTTCTGCGGGAGCGACCTCAGTGCGGTGCACTTCGACATCTCCAAGGACCGCCTCTACACCTGGAAGGCCACCGGCCACGCCCGACGGAGCGGACAGACGGTGCTGCACCGGATCCTGCTCGACGTGACGCGCCTCCTCGCCCCGGTGACCTCGTTCACCGCGGAGGAGGTCTGGGAGCACGTTCCCGTCCGGCCGGCGCCGTCGGTCTTCCTGGCCGGCCTCCCGCAGGCCACGGGCCGCCGGGATCCGGCGCTGATGGAGACCTTCGACCGGCTCTTCTCGGTGCGCTCGGCCGTGCAGCAACAGCTCGAGGGGGCGCGTCGGGACAAGCTCATCGGGAGCTCGCTCGAGGCGAAGGTCGTGCTCCACGCCGATGCCGAGGGCCGGGAGTTCCTGCTCCGGCATCTCCGCGAGCTGCCCACGCTCCTCATCGTGAGCCAGGTCGCGCTGGAGAAGGAGCCCACCGAGCGGATGGTGCGCACCACCGCCGCGCTCCCCGGCGCCGGACACCTGGGGATCGAGGTCCGCAAGGCGGATGGGGCCAAGTGCCCGCGCTGCTGGACCTATGCGCCGGAGGTCGCCGCCGGAGCCGACGTCTGTCCGAAGTGCCAGGAGGCGCTCTCGTGACCGGCCCCCTGGAGCAGGTCGCGGCACCTCGGGCAGCGGGAGCGCTGGCGCGGGATCCGGCGCTGATTCGCAAGCTGGTGGTGCTGTACGTGAGCGCGCTGGCCCTGGTGCTGGTGGACCAGTGGGTGAAGTACGAGATGGTCGAGCGCCTCACCACCCGGTTCGACGGGCTGTCGTCGGTGCGCGCCCGTCTGGAGGCGCTCTACGGTCCCCCTCCGCCGCCGGCCTGGGACGGTCTGCACTTCCGACCGAAGCGGCCCATCGTCTTCAGCGACGACTTCCTGATGCTCCGCTACGCGGAGAACCCCGGTGCGGCGTTCGGGCTCTTCCGCCGCCTTCCGGCCGGCGCGCGAGGGCCCCTGTTCCACCTGGTGTCCATCGGCGCGGTGGTGCTGATCACCATCTACTACCTGCGGCTCCGGGGGACGAAGGAGGAGCGGTGGGCGCTGGTCGGCCTGCCGCTGGTGCTCGGCGGGGCCATCGGGAACTGGGTGGATCGGCTGGCGCGCGGATTCGTCATCGACTTCATCGAGGCGCACTGGAAGGACGCCTACACCTGGCCATCCTTCAACGTCGCCGACAGCGCCATCGTGGTGGGCGTCATCTTTCTCTTGATCGACGGCATCGTCCGCCGGGAGCGGAAGGCGGCGCCCGCGCCATCGTGAGAGGAGCTCTGCAGTGTTGCCGACGTTGATCGCGCTTCGCTTCGACAGCCCGCTCTCCCAGGCCCTCCTGTACCTGGTCGCCGTCCTCTTGCTGGGGTACGGCATCTGGGCCGGCTGGCGGAACGCCCCCGGCTCGGTAGATCCGAAAACGGGCAAGGAGCGTCCGCCCACCCGGGAGCAACGGACCCAGCGGGCGGTCATCTACGGCGTGCTGTTCGCCGCCCTGATCTGGGTCGGGCTCCACTACGCGCTGCCGCCGTCGGCCTTCCTCGGGGGCAAGGGCGAGGGCTTCCCGCTCCACACCTACGGATTGATGCTGATGGCCGGATTCGCCGCGGCGATCCTGGTGTCGGCGAGACTGGCCGAGCGCGAGTGGGGCGGCGCCGAGGGTGTCCGCCGCCGCAACGACGCGATGGACCTGGCGGTGTGGGTGGTGATCGGCGGCATCGTGGGATCGAAGATCCTCTTCATCCTCGTGACTCCGAAGGATTTCCTGGAGGCGCTGGGAAGCGGCAGCCTGTGGAAGATCCTCGGTGCGCTCGGTGGCGGCTTCGTCTTCTACGGAGGGCTGATCGGCGCCGCCTTCGCGGTGTGGTGGTTCTGTCGCGAGCGGAAGATCGATTTTCTCCGATTCGCGGACGTCATTGCCCCCACCGTGGCGCTGGGCCAGGCCTTCGGGCGCCTGGGCTGCTTCGCCGCGGGCTGCTGCTGGGGAAAGCCGGCCACGATGCACCTGCCCTGGGCGGTGCGCTTCCCCGGCGCGTCGCGCGCGCTGGACCTCTTGGGACACCCCACCTCGGGGGCCATCGCCTGGGACAGCCAGACCCGGGAGCTGCGCTGGGTCATCGAGTCCACCGGCCAGGTGTTCGATCACCCGGTGCCCGGCGCGCTTCGCATCTCGGACTGGGTCGCCCAGCACGGCACCACGCTGCCCATCCACCCCACGCAGCTCTACGAGTCCCTGGCGCAGCTGATCCTGTTCGTCCTCCTGATGATCGCCCGGCGGTACCGCCGCTTCCACGGGCAGATCCTTGCCCTCTACCTCATCGGCTACTCCATCATCCGCACCACGGTCGAGCTGTTCCGGGGGGACTTCGAGCGGGGCACGCTCCACAAGCTCATCGACGCGGTACCGCTGGACGCCTGGTGGAACATCTCCACCAGCCAGTTCATCTCGCTGGTGATGTTCGCGCTGGGGGTCACGCTCCTGGTGCGCGGCGCGGGTGCCCGGCGTGCGCTGCCGTCGGCCTCCGGCGCCCAGCCAGCCTGAAGGCGTCCCTGTACGACTTGCGCCGCGCGTGGGTGACTTGGAATCCTGAGCGTCTCCATGCCTCCTCCGAGCCCCGAGGACCGAGCGAAGGCCATCGCCGCCGCGATGGGAGCGAGCTGGGCGGACGTGGCGCAGGAGGTCGAGGACGTGGAGGTGCTCCTCCACGCGCTGCGCGGTCAGTACGAGCAGTACTTCATGGGGATCGAGAAGCGCCCTCCGGTCTGGGCGCACGACCAGTTCAGGAAGCGCCTGACCGCATTGAAGACGGTGCCGGCCCGGAACTCCGCCCTGTCCTTCCGGATCCAGTCCCTTCAGGCGACGGCCCTCACCTACGAGCGCCTCTGGTCACGCACGATGCAGGAGATCGAGGACGGGACGTACCGGCGTGACCTGTACAAGGCCCGGCTGCGCCGGAAGAGCAAGGCCGAGACGAAGGCCGCGCCTGCGGCTCCGCCGGGGAGGAAGACGGCCGAGGCGGGGAGGGGGGCCGAGCCCGCGTCGCCCGCCGCTTCCAGTGCCGAGCCGCAGATCCACATCGCCGGCACGGCTCCGCCGGATCCGCTCGCCGAGAATCGCTTGCGGGGCGTGTACCGCGCCTACGTGGAGGCCAAGCGCCGCTGCAACGAGGACACGACGCGGCTCTCCTTCGACGCGGTGGTCGCGAGCCTCAAGCGCCAGGTGCCGGAGCTGCTCGAGCGCCACAACGTGCGCGACGTGGAGTACCGGGTCTTCGTGAAGGACGGGAAGGCCATCCTTCGCGCCGTGCCGAAGCTCTGAGGCAGAACTCGCGTGGGGTCGGTCCCCGCCATCACGCCGCGCTTTCCCTTTGCCGGCCCAGCGGCCTGCTGGAGGGACCGACCACCAGCGCGGCGTGAGGCTTAGCACCTCGCCGGCACATGACGAGTTCGGATCGATGGCGCGAGGCGCAACCGCATGCGTTTCTCTCGACACCTCGAGCAGAAGTTTCCGAGCAACGGCCGGCAACTCGTCCACCGACGCGAAACTCACGAACGGTCGGTCGGTCGCGACGCCAGGCGGGTCTTGCCATACCCGGTTCACGCCGCCGTCGAGTGCGTGACGTTCGAACCCGGCTGAGTCACATGCCTGCCACCTCGGGGTGCGAGGTGAGGTGCGAAGCGCCAGGGTGGCCTCTAGCTTACCTAGCAGGCCATGCGGACCGGTCTCCTTACCCTCCTCGCCCTGTGCGCCGCCTGCGGGATCTCCCCCGCGGAGGAGCGTGCGCGCCGCGAGGCTCTGGCCGCCGAGGGGCACGCGCTGGAGAACGCCGCAGATGCGGTGGAGGCGCGGCTGCTGGCCGGAGAGGCACGGCTGGCGGTCTGGCACGAGCTCGCGGCACGACGCCAGCAGATTTCCGAGGTCGCCTGCCGCGTGGGCGACGCCCACTTCCAGGACATGGCGCGGCTCTTCGAGGAGCAGGCCGAGAAGGGTCGCGGCATCCGGCGGCAGCGGGGCTGGGCGGGAACGGGCGAGGCGCCCGGCGGAATCGGTGGACCGCGCGTGACGCTCGTCGACCCGCGCTGATGTGGTGAGGCGCGCACGCTTCGTGCTCAAGTGGCGGCCGGTGCGACTCCGAGCGGTTCCGGCCGCAATCCTTGCTGCGATCCTCCTCCTGGGCTGTGATGGCGGCCGGTGCAACGCGACCGTGTCGGCCGTCACCGGCCTGGATGCAGGGCAAGTCAGCTGCGTGCGGGCCGAGGATTGCCCGCTCAGCGCCAATCTCCTGGTCTGCGCCGACTCCAGCGAGCCGAGCCGGCCCACCCAGTCGTGCGTGCGCTGCGAGCAGACCCTCTGCGTGAAGTACGCCTGCTCGCCGTAGCGGCCCTGGTCGCGCTCGGCGGGGCCTGCTCGCGCTCGGGACCCGAGCATCTCGCCCGCGCTCGCGAGCTGGTCTACGCCCGGAAGCCGCAGGCGGCGCTCCGGGAGTACCGCTCGGCCCTGGACGCGGTGGAGAAATCCGAGAAGCCCGAGGCCGCGCACGTTCGCGCCGCGGCGCTCCGCGGTGCGGCGGACGTGTACTGGCTCGAGCTGCACGACGTCCCGAAGGCGGTGAGCGTGTACCGCGAGCTGGTTGCCCAGGCGCCCGACGCACCGGAGACGGCCGAGGCCCACGTGGTGCTCGCGGGGCTCCTCGAATCTCACTATCGCGATCTGCGGGGCGCCATCTCCGAGCTGACCGCCGCCCTGGCGCGCGACCCGCCCACGGCCCCTGACCTCCGCTACCACGTGGCGAAGCTCTACTTCGAGCTGGGGGACTACCAGCAGTCCGAGCTCGAGGCGCGGACGCTGATCCAGAAGTTCGGCTCCAGCCCTCTCCTGGACGACGCGTGGATGCTCGTGGGCCAGTCGCTCTCGATGCGAGAAGGGATGCGAGCCGAGGCGATGAAGGCCTTCACCATCCTGGTGGAGAACTTTCCCGGCTCGGAGCTGGTGCCGCACGCGCTGTTCGAGCTGGGGAAGCTGCGCGGCGAGTCGGGCGACGACGCGGGAGCCATCCAGGCGTGGGTCCAGGCGCTCGAGCGTCACCCGGACCCGCAGATCGTGCAGGCCGCGATCGCCCGGACCCGCAAGCGCATCGGGGAGACCACTCCACGGGGCGTGGGAGTGCGGGAGGCGTTCCAGCGCCCCGAGCCTCGTCAACGCGTGGTGCAGGCCCGCACCTCGCTCGAGGCGGCGGGGGGCACGGCCGAGCAAGCCGCGCGCGAGCACGGCGACTAGGAATTCCGCGCCTTCCCGCCCGCTGCCGCACCCCGGGGAGCAGCTTCTCCGCGCTGATGCCACGCCGTGCGAGCCTCCGCCGGCCCCGGTCTGCTATGCGGGGCGCGAGACGTCCAACGACAAGGGAGGAATCGCACCTTGAAGCGACACCTGGCTCGTGTCTTCACCGTCCTGCTCTGCTCCACGTCGCTCGTCGCCGCTGCCCAGACCGCCTCGTCCTCGGTACCGCCTCAGGTGGCCGGTGCGGCGAAGACCCAGCTCACCTGGTACGGGCATGCCGCATTCAAGCTCGTGACCCCGTCCGGGAAGGTGCTGCTCCTCGACCCCTGGATCACCAATCCCCTGAACCCCAACGGCAAGCAGGACCTCGCCGATCTGAAGAAGGTCGATCTGATCCTCATCTCCCACGGCCATGCCGACCACGTCGGAGACTCGGTGGAGATCGCGAAGCGCACCAAGGCGCGCCTGGTCACTGCCTTCGACCAGGCGCAGGCCTATGCGCGTCACCTCGGGTTTCCGTCCGACCAGTTCGGCTTCGACTCGGTGGGCAACGTGGGGGGAACCCTGAGCTTTTTCGACGGCGAGGTGAAGATCACCTTCGTCAACGCCATCCACGGCTCCACGCTCACCGCGAAGGAGAAGGCCGGCGAGGTCCCCTACCCGGCCGGCAATCCGCTGGGCTTCGTCATCGCCGTCCGGAACGGGCCGACCATCTACCACACCGGTGATACCGACGCCTTCACCGACATGCAGCTGCTGAGGTCGATGAAGATCACGCTGATGCTGGCCTGCATCGGTGATCACTTCACCATGGGGCCGGACCGCGCGGCCGAGGCCGTTGCTCTCGCCCAGCCGGGGAAGGTCGCTCCCATGCACTACGGAACCTTTCCGGTGCTGACCGGAACCCCGGCGCAGTTCGCGGCGGCCCTGAAGGCCAAGGATCTCCTCAGCCGGTATCAGCCGCTGCAGCTTCGAGAGACGCTGGATTTCTGATGAGCGTCGAGCGAGCTGGGAGTCAGCGCCTCTTCGACCGCGCCCGCCGGGTCATCCCCGGAGGCGTGAACTCGCCGGTGCGCGCCTTCCGCGGCGTGGGGGGCACCCCGGTGTTCTTCAAGGAGGGGCGTGGCGCCTGGCTCACCGACGTCGACGGCCATCGCTACGTCGACCACGTGGGCAGCTGGGGGCCGCTGATCCTCGGGCACGCGTATCCGCCGATCGTCGAGGCCGTCACCGCCGCCACGCATGCCGGCACCACCTTCGGCGCGCCACACCCGGGTGAGGTGGAGCTGGCCGAGCTCATCTGCCGGCGGATGCCGGCAGTCGAGGAGGTGCGCCTCACCAGCTCTGGCACCGAGGCGACGCTCTCGGCGCTGCGGGTCGCACGGGCGTACACCGGCCGCGAGGTGCTGGTGAAGTTCGAGGGCTGCTACCACGGCGCCGGCGACCCGTTCCTGGTCAAGGCGGGCAGCGGGGTGGAGACGCTGGGGCTGCCGGACTCGCCGGGAGTTCCCAAGGCGCTGGCTGCCCTCACCCTCACCCTGCCGTTCAACGATCTCGCCGCCGCACGGGCGCTGTTCGCGCAGAAGGGCAAGGACGTCGCGGCAGTCATCGTGGAGCCGGTGGTCGGGAACATGGGCGTGCTGGTCCCGCGGGCCGGATTCCTCGAGGGCCTGGCCACCCTCTGCCGCGAGGCAGGCGCGCTGCTCATCTTCGACGAGGTGATGACCGGCTTCCGCCTGGCGACGGGCGGGGCGCAGGAGCTGTTCGGGCTCGCTCCGGATCTGACCACGCTGGGGAAGGTCATCGGCGGCGGCCTTCCGGTGGGTGCCTTCGGTGGTCGCCGCGCCATCATGGAGACGGTCGCTCCGGCCGGGTCCGTGTACCAGGCGGGGACGCTGTCAGGGAATCCGCTGGCGGTGGCCGCGGGGCTCGCCTGCCTGCGGGCCATGGGCGAGCCGGGGACCTACGAGAAGCTGGAGACCACCGCTCGTAGCCTCACCGACGGCTTGGTGGCGGAAGCCCGGGCGGCCGGGATTCCGGTGACGCTGAACCGGGTGGGCAGCATGTGGACGCTCTTCTTCACCGACGGGCCGGTGTTCGACTACCCGAGCGCGAAGCGGGCCGACACCAGGAAGTTCGGGACCTTCTTCCACGCCTTGCTCGACCGGGGCGTGTATCTGCCGCCGAGCCAGTTCGAGGCCGCCTTCGTGTCCCTGGCGATGGGTGAGCGGGAGGTCGAGCACACCTTGGCCGCGGCCCGCCAGGCCTTCCGGGCTCTGTAGAGAGCGAGGCCCAGGGGCGCCCAGCCGCGGCGACAAGCCCACCCGGAAGTGCTCCCTCAGGCGCCCCCAGCATGTGGCGCCAGCAGGTGCGGCGCCAGCAGGTGCCAGACACCTCGTTCAGAGACACCTCGTTCAGACACCTCGTTCAGAGACACCTCGTTCAGACACCTCGTTCGGATGCCTCGTCAGGTCCAGAAGAGGCCCTCGAGCCCAGTCTTCCTGCGCTGTTGCGCGCCCCGGGCCCCGGTGCTAGACGCGCGCCGGTTCTTTGGAAGACCAGCGAAAAGACGAGGACGGGAGCGAGCTGAGCCCCCAGGCCCGTGCGCAGCGCGCGGCGGCGCCGTACATCAGCGCAATCTGGCGGGTGGTCGGCGGGATGCTGGTCGGCGGAGGCGCGGGATGGTTCATCGACGGAAAGCTCCACAGCTCACCCTGGGGGCTGGTCGTCGGGCTGTTCCTCGGGATGGGCGCGGGCTTCTACACGATGATCCAGGCCCTGAGCTCGATGAACAAGCGATGAGGCTGCTCGGGTTCATGGGCGCGCTCTTTCTGATCGGCGCGGTCGGTTGGTGGGCGACGGGAACGCTGGCCACCCGGATGGGCGTGGTGGCCTCGGTGCTGGCGAGCGCCATGGTGCTGGTCGGCAAGTCCATCGCCATCCGGAGGAGCATCCAGGTCGCGCTGGGGGCCAGCGTGGTGGGGCTGGTGCTGCGGCTCGCGGTCTGGTTCGTCGGTTACAGATGGGTCCGGGCGCAGCACGAAGACGTGGGGGCTTACACCCTCGCGTTCTTCGGAGTGTTCGTGGTGGCCCTGTGCCTGGAAATGACGTACGTGCTGGTCGCCGCGAGGGGCCAGCGGCGAGGAGCGACGTGATGCGGCGGTGGCTGTGGTGCGCAGTGCTGGCGGTGTCGATGGTCGCGCGGGCCCAGGAGGGTCGGGCGCGAGGCCATGACGCCGAGCCTGCCTCCAGCGAGCACGCCACAGGGGCCCACGCGGGCGGCTCCGAGCACGACGAGGTCGACACCTCGAGCTACATCCTCGAGCACGTGGCGGACTCGCCCGAGGTCGAGTTCCAGGTCCCGCTCTCGGACAAGCAATTCATCATCCATTTCCCGGTGTGGCGCATCCCGCTGAGGGCGGACGCCTGCCCGGCCAGCACCGAGGAGCCGGCGAAGCTGTCCGAGGGGTGCTTCGACGTCAGCCTCACCAAGCACACCTTCTGGATGCTGGTCGGCTCGGTGATCGTCGTCCTGATCTTCGCCTTCGGCGCGAACCGGAACCCGAAGCAGCCCGTTCCCCACGGGGCGCGCCAGAACATCCTCGAGATGCTGGTGCTCTTCGTCCGGAACGAGGTCGCCATCCCCAACATCGGCAAGGAGCAAGGGCCGAAGTACACGCCCTACCTCCTCTCGATCTTCTTCTTCATCCTGACCCTGAATCTGCTGGGCCTGGTGCCCTGGGCTTCCAGCGCGACCGGCAATCTGGGAGTGACGCTCGCGCTGGCGCTGTGCACCTTCATCCTCACCCAGGTCGCGAGCATCCGGTCCGCGGGAATCGGTGGCTACCTCAAGCACCTGACCGGCGGCGCCCCGATCTTGATGTGGATCATCATGATCCCCGTCGAGATCCTCGGGCTCTTCACCAAGCCGTTCGCTCTGATGCTCCGGCTCTTCGCGAACATGCTCGCCGGCCACATCGTGCTCTTCAGCCTTCTGGGGCTGATCTTCATCATCGGTCACGTGGCGGTGTCGGTCGTCGCGGTGCCGTTCGCGATCTTCATCTACCTGCTCGAGCTCTTCGTGGCCTTCCTGCAGGCGTACATCTTCGTGATGCTCTCGGCGCTCTTCATCGGGATGGGAGTGGCGATGGGCCACCACGACGAGCACGGGCACGAGGAACACCAGCCGCACGACGAGGCCAAGGGCGCGCTGCACGGCAAGCCCGAGCTGGCTGTCAATCCGGCGAACGCGCCGGGGTAATCGGATTCAAAAGAACCCCGCGGCCGGATGCGGCTCGCGGGAGGTCGTCCAGAAGGGCTTCCACGACCCCCCCACAAGCGGGTCCAGACGTCGAAAGTTACAAACAAAAAGTCATGACCAACCTCGCTTACTCCTTCCTCTCCGCAGGCATCGGCGCGGGGCTCTGTGTGCTCGGCGTGGGAATCGGCATCGGCCGGCTCGCTGCCTCCGCGCTCGACGCCACCGGCCGTCAGCCGGCGGCCACCGGTGACATCCGGACCACCATGCTCATCGCCGCGGCGCTCATCGAAGGCGTCGGTCTGTTCGGCCTCGTGGTGAGCATCCTCCTCGCGACCAAGGCCGGCTGAGACTGTTCGAACTCGGGCCCCGGGGACCGCTGCAATCGGCGCTCCCCGGGCCACTCCTCGAGAGACACACACGCCATGCCCATCGTCCTCGCCGTCTCCGACCTCGTCGCCGTCCGCCCCGGCCTGATCTTCTGGACGCTGGTCACCTTCATCCTGGTGGCCCTGCTGCTCCGGCGGGTGGCGTGGGGGCCCATCCTGAAGGTGGTGGACGAGCGGGAGAAGACCATCGCCGCCTCCATCGAGTCGGCCAAGCGCGAGCGAGCCGAGGCCGAGCGTCTTCTCGCCGAGCAGAAGGACGCGATCCAGAAGGCCCGCGCCGAGGCGGCGGAGATGATGCGGCGCAACGCCGAGGACGTGGAGAAGCTCCGGAAGGATCTGGTGTCGAAGGCGCGGGCCGAGGCGGAGGCCGAGAAGACAGACGCGCTGCGGGAGATCCAGAGCGAGAAGACGAAGGCGATCAACGAGGTGAAGAACGTCGCCGCGGATCTGGCGATCCAGATCGCGGAGCGGCTCCTCGACGAGCGCCTGGACGCGTCGAAGCAGAAGGAGCTGGCCAACCAGTACCTCGCCGAGGTCTCGCGGACCGCCGGCGGGCAGACGCGGCCCGAGCCGAAGGTCTAGGGCCCGGAGCGAAGCCAGGGAGTCGTGGCACTCGGAATCGGCATCGTCGGACTGCCCAACGTGGGCAAGTCCACGCTCTTCAACGCGCTCTCGTCGGCGGGCGCGCAGGCGGCGAACTATCCGTTCTGCACCATCGAGCCCAACCTGGGCGTGGTGCCGGTGCCGGACGCGCGGCTCGACCAGCTCTCCGCCCTGGTGAAGCCCCAGAAAACCATCCCCACCTCCCTCGAGTTCGTGGACATCGCCGGGCTCGTCCGGGGCGCGAGCAAGGGCGAGGGCCTTGGCAATCAGTTCCTGGCCAACATCCGGCAGGTGGACGCGGTGCTGCACGTGCTGCGCTGCTTCGAGGACCCCAACGTCACCCACGTCGAGGGCGGCGTCGACCCGAAGCGCGACCGGGACATCGTGGACACCGAGCTGTGCCTCAAGGACCTGGAGACGGTGGAGAAGCGCCGCGAACGCGCCCAGCGGAACGCCAAGGCCGGGGGCAAGGCCGGTGACGAGGCGAAGGCCGAGCTGGCGCTGCTGGACAAGGTGAAGGCCGGGCTGGATTCGGGCATCACCGTGCGTGCCCAGAAGCTGTCCCCGGACGAGCACAAGCAGCTCCGGGAGCTGTTCCTCCTCACCGACAAGCCGGTGCTGTACGCGGCGAACATCGGCGAGTCCCAGCTCGGCAAGGAGGACAGCGACCCCCACGTGGCGGCGGTCCGCGAGCTGGCGAGGGCCGAGGGGGCCGAGATGGTCGCTCTCGCGGCGGGCATCGAGGCGGAGATCCAGCAGCTTCCACCGGAAGAGCGGCCCGGCTTCCTCGCCTCGGTGGGGCTCTCCGAGCCCGGGCTGCACAAGGTGGTGCGCGCGGGGTACCGGATGCTGGGACTACAGACCTTCTTCACCGTGGGCGAGCAGGAGTGCCGCGCCTGGACCTTCCACAAGGGCGCGAAGGCACCCGAGGCGGCGGGAGTCATCCACTCGGACTTCGAGCGCGGCTTCATCAAGGCCGAGGTCTTCGACTGGAAGGACCTGATCCGTCTGGGGAGCGAGGCGGCAGTCCGGGAGAAGGGACTGCTGCGCATCGAGGGCAAGGAGTACGTCGTCCGCGACGGCGACTGCATGCACTTCCGCTTCAACGTGTGAGGGCCACCGGCCGGAGGTCGATCCAGGCCTCGACGGTCGATGGACGTCCGGGCGAGCGCGCAGGGCTTGCGTCGAGGTGATCCGCGGTTCGTGGGGCCAGGCCGACCCCGGCTCATCCCCTCCGTCCAGGCGGTTCGTGCTCGCACGGGCGCCGGCCCAGCCGTACAGTTCCAGATCCGGTGACGCCCCCCGATACGGCCTGGGTGCGGCGCGAGTTCGCCGCGCTGATCGGACAGATCGGTCCCGAGACCGATCAGATGATCCTCCGTGCCCGTGCCTCCGGCGAGCGCTGGGTGGCCGGGGTCCGGCCCTTCCTGGTGGGGGGGCTCTGCGCCCTGGTGCTCACCCTCTCCCCACCGCCCGATTCCTCCAGGCTGCTCCTGCTCCTGGCCGGAGCGGTCGTCTACTCCGGGCTGCTCGCCTGGCTGGCCTTCTCGGTGACCGAGGGCTGGGTGGCGTGGGTGAGCTGCGCGGCGGATGTCGTCCTCACCAGCGCGGCAATGCTCTTCGTGCTCGTGCAGGGGGGC
>Ga0070664_100000295_pt1 | contig 36180 bp, 30 predicted proteins | sample KBSC73metaG_FD_65863 | JGI IMG/M metagenome (GOLD analysis project Ga0070664, IMG submission 65863) | Corn rhizosphere microbial communities from Kellogg Biological Station, Michigan, USA - KBS C7-3 metaG | ecosystem: Host-associated > Plants > Roots > Rhizosphere > Soil ... | reverse complement strand
TGCCACCCGCTTCAGCTACTGGAGGTGCGACAAAGAACACGGAAAATTTATACGGTTCCTGGATTTCCTGAAGGAGAAAAATTTCATCCGTCCTATGCCTGCTGAATCGATTGAAGAATTGAAGAAGAATGTCCGAGCGATAAATTGCTCCAATTGCGGCGCACCGATTGACCTTGCGACTTCGTCAGTCTGTACACATTGTGGTTCGGCGATTTCGATGCTCGACATGAATCAGGCGCAACAGACGCTGGCCCAGCTACAGAGGGCGGCCGAACCTCATCCGATAGATCCCGCGCTACCGTTCGAGCTGGAAATGGCAAAACGCGACGCGGAGCGTTCATTTGGTCCGGTAAAGTCGGCGCCGGATCCGTGGAGCATGGCCGGAAATTCCCTGCTCGTTCGGGAAGTTCTGGATGCGGTATCCAAATGGCTGAACCGCACCTGACGAACTACTGCAGGAATTGATCGAGCTGGGTGCGGGTGATCCGCCAAAGCGAGCCGATCCGCTTTCCCTTCATCTCGCCTGCTTCGAGACTCGCGATGACATCGACTTCGGAAACGCCAAGCACCTTTGCGGCATCTGCCGGAGTCAGAATTTCCGGCCATGTCCGGACTGGCGTGGTTGTAGCCACCTGATGGATCAGGTCCTTTGCCATGGTCAAACCAACGGCGATTTCCGCTCCAACCCCGCCGGCGCCCGTCCCACCCTTTTCAAATCCCTGCGCCATCTGGTATTTCACGAAATCGTTTAGATTTCCGATCGCCGATATTCCGGAACGCTTATCGATTGCCTGTTCCACTTCGGCCGGTACGGAAAGATTCTCCAGAACAAACGTGGCCAGTTCGATGCCGTACTTTTCCTTCATGTAGGGATTGATAATGGGAAGCAGCGCAGCGCCCAGCTCTCCCTGTCGTGTTGCGATATCCAGCGCCGGTATCTTGCTGGATGCCAGTGCCTCGCTGAATACACTGACGATTCTCGACCGCATGACGCCCTCGAATTCGTCCAGACGGAAATGATCGTCTGTTCCCGCAACTTCCTTCAGGAATCGAGGCGCGTCGACGATGCGAAAGTCATATGTCCCAAACGCACGCAGGCGAACGATACCGAAATCCTGGTCACGAACCATCACCGGATTTGCCGTGCCCCACTTGTTTCCGGTAAACAATCGGGTCGTGACGAAGTACACATCCGCCTTGAATGGTGATTCGAAGCCGTACCTCCATCCCTGAAGCCGTGTGAGCACCGGGATGTTGTTCGTCGTGAGTGTGTGGTTCCCGGGCCCGTAGAGGTCGCCGTACTGGCCCAGGTAGACAAACTGAGCCGTCTGGGATTCCCGCACGATCAGCTGCGCGCCCCGCTTGATTTCCTTGTCGTCGTCCGGAAAACGGTAAGACAGGGTGTCCCTGGAGTCGTCTGTCCATTCAATAATCTCAACCAGCTGGCTCTTGACCAAACCCATCATGCTCATCTGCGCCTCCCGTACGAACGAAATCGGAAATCATTCTGACACGGGGCCATGCCGCGCAATAAGTTGGGGAAAATGTTTTTGCGTACAAAATGAAACTTGTCGTACCGCTCACTCGGTGCTTCGCACCAGCCTCTCCCTTTTTCACGAGAGGGACTTGTTCGAAACATTTTCCACTAGCCAGGCTTGGGGCGAACGATCCCCAGGCGTTTCATTCTGGACTGCAAGGACGTTCGCTTCATGCCCAGGCGGGTTGCAGCTCCAGCCGGTCCCCCGATCACCCAGTCAACTTCGCGCAATACCTTCAGAATCAACTGACGTTCCGATTCATCCAGCGCAGATCCTCGGGTGGAGGCCGGATTCGAACCAACAGTCAATTCCGAAAGTGGAGCTTCCAGCACCAGTCCAGTGCTGAGAATGACGGAGCGTTCGATGAAATTTTCCAACTCACGAATATTTCCCGGCCAGCTCCAGTCGCTGAGGGCTCGCAGCGTCTCATCGGGGATCGACGTAATGTGACGGTTCATCCGGCTGCAGTATCGCTGCGTGAAGTATCGAACCAACCGGGGAATATCCTCGCGGCGCTCCCGGAGTGAAGGCAGGCGCACGGGAAACACATTGAGCCTGTAAAACAGATCCGCCCGAAACTCACGCTTCCCCACCATTTCCGAAAGATCCCTGTTGGTTGCCGCAATAACTCTGACATTTGTCCGGATCGTGCGGGAGTTTCCCAGTCTCTCGAATTCACGCTCCTGCAGAACCCGAAGGAGCTTTGGCTGGACTTCCAGCGGGATATCCCCGACCTCATCCAGAAACAGGGTCCCGCCATCTGCAATCTCAAAACGACCGAAACGCTGTGTGAGTGCGCCTGTGAAAGCGCCTCGCTCATGTCCGAATAGTTCGCTCTCCAGAAGGCCAGTCGGGATCGCCGAGCAGTTGATCTTCACGAATGTCCGTTTCACTCGTCCGCTTTGTTCATGAATGGACCGCGCGATGAGTTCCTTTCCAGTGCCGGTTTCGCCAAGAAGCAAGACCGTGGAATCCGTCGGCGCCACCTTCCGGACCTGCTCAAAGACCGTTTTCAAGGCGCGGCTCTCACCGATGATTTCCCTGAAACGGACTTCGGATTGGATTTCGTCTTCGAGATAGTGTTTTTCGCGAGTCAGCTTGTTCTTCAGCCGTTGAATTTCCTGATACGCCATCGCATTGTCGACGGCCATCGCAACCTGCGCAGAAACCAATTGAAGGAATCTTCGGTCTTCGTCGCGATAGGTGCCGGATTTGAGGCTTGCAAGATTCAAAACCCCCAGGCGCTTCTGTGAAGTGGTCAACGGAACCATGCAGAACGAATGGACACCGTATTCCTTGAAGAGGGCTGTCAGCACAGGAAATCGGCGTTCCTGATCCACCTCGTGGACGAGTATGGATTCCTGCGTATCCACAACCAATTTACCGGGCTGTTCCTTTGCGGGCCATTCCTGCCCGATGAGAACATCGACGGGAAACTCGGTATCGATGAGGTGAAGTCTCATGACGTCATGTTTCGAGTCGTACAAAGAAACATAGGACAGGTTGAATTCGACGACCGTGCGAAGAAGATGTGCAAGCTGAGTAAAGAGCTTTGAAAGATTTCGTTCGGTGGCGATGCTTTCCGTCAGTTTGAGCAATGCGGACAATCGCTCGGCACTGAGCTGCACGTCTTCCGCCTGACCAGGTTTCATGACGCGCGAGAATAGCATTCTCCTGGAGGCCATCGTTGAATTTCCTCTGTGCCTCTTGTTCGGCACGTGACGAAATGAAGGCTCCAATCCCTCGTCTTTCTGGCATTCGCCCCGAGCGGGATTAAGAGATCACTCGCTTCAGATCCCTTTGAACACTAAGCAGTTCGATCTTTGCTTGATATCAGAATGACGTTTGGACGCCGGATTGCGAATCAGTGTTGTCAGGAAAGGGGAACTGTCCAATGTCCAGGAGTCAGAGAGTGCGCTTGTCGTCCGACTGTGAATTCCTCGTGAAAGCAATACAGGGTGTCGTCTGGGAAGCTGATCCGAAGACTGTCCGCTTTACTTTCGTAAGCGAGCAGGCACGGCTGATTCTCGGATATCCGATTGAGATGTGGCTGGAGGAGAACTTCTGGGTGAATCACCTTCACGCCGATGATCGAGCCGCCGCTGTCGAGGCATACGTGCGTGCGACATCCATGGGACGGGATCATGAGTTGGAGTACCGCATGATCCATTCCGATGGCCATGCTGTGTGGTTTCGCGACTCGGTGTTTGTCGATATGCAGGACGGTAAGGCGATTCGGTTGCGGGGAATTCTCATCGATATATCGGAACAGATGCAGATGCAGCATGCGATCAAGGAATCGGAACAGCTGCTCCGACTCATAGCGACGAGTGCCAAAGACGCGATCTTCCGCCGCCGGATTCATCCCGTTCGTCAGTACGAATATGTCAGCCCTGCAGTGTTCGATATTACGGGCTATTCTGCGGAGGAGTTTTACGCTGATCCGGATCTTGGCTCGAAAATTATTCATCCGCACGATAAGTGGGAACTGGGACCACATGCATTCGTCGAGTCTGCGGGTGATGCGGTGACATTCCGCATCACTCGAAAGAACGGCAGCTCTGGCTGGCTCGAGCTGCGAAGTGTCACGATCTACGACGATGCCGGACTGCCTATGGCGATTGAAGGAATAGCCCGCGATATTAGCGAGCGCCGGGAACTGCAGGAACAGCTCAACCAGTCCCAGAAAATGGAGAGTCCTGGTCGAATGGTCCGCGGTGGCACTCGCGAACTCAACAATATGCTGACGGTCGCTCTGGGTAACGCAAGTCTGGCGATGAATTCTGTCCCTATTGGCGATCCCATTCGTGACAACCTGGAAGCCATATCCCAGGCGACGGAACGTGTTTCGGAGTTGACGTACCAGCTGCTTGGAGTCCGGCATCAGAACGAAGCGCCATCTGGATCACTTGATTTGAACAGTGTCCTCAAGGAAACGAACGAAATGCTACTTCAGCTGATTGGCTCGCAGGTGGACATGAGTTTTCAACTTGGGGCAGACCTCGGCTCCATTCGCATGGACAGCGGCCAGATCTGGCAAATCCTGCTGAATCTCGTCGTTAATGCGCGAGATGCCATGCCCTCCGGTGGCAAGCTGGCGATTCGAACATTTTCTTTTGTAACCCGATACGAAGTCAGTTTCAGAAAAACAAAACTGAAGCCAGGCGCTTACACCGTGCTTTCGGTCACAGACACAGGAACCGGGATCGACCCCATGGTGCGGGACCACATTTTCAAGCCATTTTTCACCACAAAACCCGCAGCGTCGGGGATGGGTCTCGCTACAGTTCAGAACATCGTCAGCCAGTGCAATGGTGCCATCGTCGTCGAAAGTACAATGTATGAAGGAACAACATTTCGAATCTACTTTCCTGTAATCGAAGAGCGGCCAGCTCTATCGTCACCAGAGATTCTTCCGCTGCGGCATCGTTCCGGCGAGACAGTCGTCGTTGTGGAGGACGATGATTTCGTCAGGGAAGTGATCTCGGACATGCTCGAGAGCGCCGGCTATCAGGTGTTGACGGCGAAAACAGGCACTGAAGCACTGGCGGTGTTGAACAATTATTCGGGCTTCGTGGACTTGTTCCTTATCGATATGGTTTTGCCGGATATCGAAGGCCGGGACCTGGGAGATCGCCTTGTTGCAATCAACCCGCGAATTATCCTTGCCTATATGAGCAGCCGAAGCGACGAGGTTCTGTCCCTGATCGATGGCATCGAGAATCCCGGAATTATTCAAAAGCCATTCAACATGACAACGCTTCTCGATCGGGTTCGACGCTCCCTGGATTCAAGGAACTGAATCCGGATCAGGACTTGCCGTAAATGAGCTGCGTCAGAGCGGGTACACGGCCCGCCAGCCTCGCATAAAGCGCGAGCTGGCCACGGTGGTATTCCTCGTGGGAAATGCCGTGATTCATCCACGCCAGCCGGCTTCCACGCTCGCCGTCGAAGCGGGCGATCACCTGCAGCATTTGCAGTTCGCCGGCCGCACGAATCTTCTTGTCACCGTCCGCATGCGTGCGCTTTAGCAACTGAACAATCTCGGATTTCTTTGATACCTGCGGAATGTCCCTTCCATATTCCTTGATGAATTGCGGATACGTCTTTCGCTGAAAATTTCCATCGGGCCGCGATAGTTCTCCGGACATCATCAGACCGGATTCCACGATATGGATGGCAATCTCCGTTGCAGAGCGGCTGTCGGAATGCGGTTTCATCTTCAAGTCCGCTTCGGACAGATTCTGGATTTCGCTGATGACCCCCGAGCGGGTATAAGCCCATGCTTCGAGCGCTTCATCAAGCAGGGATTGAAATGGCATCAGAACCTCACAATCATTGATAAATTCTTTCCAGCTCCTCGTGCCCCTTATTCACCGGAGGTAGTACCATTTGCGGTACGTGAACTCCCAGTGAAAAATTCATTTTTGCGCTCCTGTTTTTTCAAAGCAACCCTCAACCTGTGGGTGTCGCCCGCTTCGTTTCGGTGTAAAGTGGATGGTCTTGGATATGAAGCCGGCAGTAGTTAGAAACATAAGGTACCAGGTGCAAACGTGAAGCTCACCGACCTCCGCGGGATCCTTCAATACATCCCGCAGTTCCGGGAAAAAACATTCATTATCGCGGTGGATGGCGTCATTGTCCCGGACGAGAACTTTGCCAATATCCTGCTGGATGTCGCCGTGCTGCGATCACTGAACATCCGCGTAGTGCTGGTCCACGGTGCCTCCATGCAAATCAAGGCGCTCGCAGACAAGCAGGGTATCCGCGCCTCCAATCTCGATGGTACCGGCGTCACCGATGCACTTACTCTGCAGCTGGCCATGGATGCGGCGAACCGACTCACGCACGAGATCCTTGAAGGCCTTTCGGCGAACGACCTCCGCGCTGCCTGCACGAACGCCATCATTGCTCATCCACTTGGAATTATCCAGGGCCTGGACCACCTCTTTACGGGAAAGGTCGAACGTGTCGACACGGAACTTCTCCAGACTCTGCTGAACCAGGCCATTGTTCCCGTTGTTCCGCCGCTGGGGTTTGATGGGGACGGCAAAACGTACCGGGTCAATTCCGACAGCATCGCACTGGCTCTGGCGGATACGCTGAAAGCGACAAAGCTGATTTACATCACCGCGCACGATGGCCTGCGATTCCACGGTGAAATCATTCGCCAGATGCTGGTGGCGGACCTGCAAAGACTGGTGCAGTCCGGCGGCGCCGGGTTTGAGCCGGGAATGTTTTCCAAGGCGCAGCATGCGGCTGCCGCATGCGCTGCAGGCGTGCAACGTGTCCACATCATCAGCGGACGCGAGGATGAAGGTCTGCTCGCCGAAGTGTTCTCCAACGAGGGCATCGGGACGCTCATATACGCCAACGAATACGAACAGATCCGTCCGGCAAAGAAGAAGGATATCCGCGCAATCCATATGCTCACCAAGAAGGCCATGGAATCGGAAGAACTCGTCAAGAGAACGCGCGCCGATATTGAGAAAAATCTGGCGGATTATTTCATTTTCGAAATCGACAAGAATCCGATCGCGTGTGTCGCACTCCACGTTTATCCCGCACAGCATCAGGGCGAGCTCGCGAGTCTTTATGTCGATCCATCACATGAGAACCAGGGCATCGGCCGACGGCTGATTCAGTTCGCTGAAAACAAGGCCCGCGAAAATGGCCTCACGGAATTGATCACGTTATCGACGCAGGCGTTTACGTACTTCCAGTCGAAGGGAGGATTCATCGAAGGCTCTCCCGATGATCTTCCTTTGAGCCGCCGTGAGAAATACGACCAGAGCGGACGGAACTCCAAGGTGCTCGTGAAGAAGCTCAAGGTTTCCGGCTAAGTCCAGCCACCCCGCAACTTTCCCTTTCCACCCCATTTGAAACAAATTACTTGTCGATAACAAACACATGTAGTAGATATACACACATCAATAGGAGGCCAGGTCGATATGGCATTGCCGCGGCTGACCAAACTGGAATTGCAAATCATGGAAGCGCTATGGAATCTTGGTCCGACTTCCATCCGGGAGATACAGGAAGCGTTTCCTTTGAAGGGCCGGCCCGCCTACACGACGATTCAGACGACCGTGTATCGCATGGAGGGGAAGAAAGCGCTGCGACGTGTGAAGAAGATCAGCAACGCGCACATCTTTGAAGCAACGGTGTCACGGAATGAAGTCCAGCGAAAGCTGATCGACGAATTGCTTGGATTTTTCGGAGGACGAATCCAGCCCGTGATGGCGCATCTGGTGGAATCGGGGAAGATCACACTCGATGATGTCCACGAAGCGGAGCAGGCGCTTCGGAAAGCAAAGAAAGGATAAGCCGATGCTGCCGCCAGTCCTCATGCCGACCTGGAATGATTTTGGAGCGGGGCTCGCCAACCATATCTGGCAATCCACACTCTGCTTGATAATCCTGGGTGCGATGACACTTCTCTTTAGAAGGAACAGCGCTGTCGTGCGATATCGGTTGTGGCTGATCGCATCAGTGAAATTCCTTCTGCCATTCTCGCTCTTCGTTGGGCTTGGTGGAATGTTGCAGTGGCATCCGGTTCGGTCCGTTGCTCCTATTGAAGTCCCTGTTGTCGTTCGGCAAATCAGCCAGCCGTTTGGGGTGTCACCAGTTTCCGTTTCCGAACACCCTGCTGCGACAGTCACGCCAGTTGAGGCCCATTCTTTCCATTTCATCTTCGCATCCGCATGGTTCATTGGTGCTGTGGCAGTGTTGCTCATGTGGTCTCTTCGATGGCTGCATATCGCCCGTGTCGTCCGAAACGCGGAGCCATTGGAAGCGACTGGAAATTCAGCGAAGACTCGGATCGTGACGTCGCCTGCAAGTATGGAGCCGGGAGTCTTCGGGATTCTTCGTCCAGTTCTGCTTTTGCCGGAAGGCGTCGCGCGCAGCCTGACTGCCGCGCAGCTGGAGCCGATCATTGCTCACGAAATGTTTCACGTGCGTGGCCGCGACAATCTCGCTGCGGCGTTGCATACCCTCGTCGAGGCAATGTTCTGGTTTCATCCTTTGGTATGGTGGCTCGGGAACCGGCTGGTCGATGAACGGGAACGCGCCTGCGACGAAGCCGTGCTGCGCATGGGGTTCCCGCCAGCCGATTATGCCGAAGGAATACTGAAGGTTTGCAAAAGCTATGTGGCCGCGCCGGCATGTGTGTCTGGAGTATCCGGATCCAATCTCAAAAAACGAATCGAGGTCATTATGGAAAATCGCGGAACGAATGATCTGACCTTTGGAAAAAAGTTGGTGCTCATACTCGCTGGAGCAGGAATGTTGGTTTTCCCATTGTCTGCAGGAATGGCGACAACGTCTGAAGGTCATTCTGTTCAGATCTTCAGGACTATCCGGCCGACCCTGTACGAGAAGGTGGACAGAGCGAGGTTGGCGGTTACGACTCAGGCGCCCGTGATCCAGACAGAGCATCAAATTAGCGTCGTTCCCGCAGTGACTTTGCCGGTGTTCGAGCAGGCCACAAGCGCGGGTTTGTCGATCCTCTTGCAGACGCCGGGACCTTCAACCGGACGAGCGGTGAGCGGACAGACTAAATGGCTCGAAGATATTTCGATCATCATTACCGACGAGGAGCGAAAAGCATTCCAGCGATTGACGACAGACGCGGAGCGGGAGAACTTCATCAAAGACTTCTGGCTCGTTCGTGATCCCACGCCGGGCACACCTGTTAATGAGTTCAAAGATGAGTACGACAAGCGTTTCGCTTTCGCGAATGAACATTTCATGACGCAATCGGGAATTCCGGGTGCCCAGACCGATCGCGGCAAGATGTATATCTTTAATGGTCCGCCAGACGAAATCGTAAGTCACCCCTCGGGTGGCACGTACTATCGGCCAGCCGACCAAGGCGACCGCGTCTACAAGACATTTCCCTTTGAAACATGGCGCTATCGCCACGTTGGCGGGAAGGGCGACAACGTCATCTACGAATTCGTCGACAAGCAGATGAACGGCGAATACACACTTGAATACGATCCCGGCACTAAAGAGAAATAGTCGAAATAGGGGAGCGAGGCGGCTACCCTCGTTCCCTATTTTCAGGCGACTCGGCGATATTTCCAAAAAGCAGGCAGCAGGGGAATGCAGATCAGGACGCCGGCCAGGCAGATCACTCCTCCGGACACAATCGAATACCCATTGGATGAAATGGACGCCACCCAGCCGGCACGCGTGTTTCCCAGCATGGGTCCGCTCAAATAACTGATCATTTCGACGCCGGCCAGGCGGCCACGCAGTTGGCTCGGAATGGTTTCATTCCAGATTGCTCCGCGGAAGATCACGCTGATGTTGTCACCGGCCCCGGCAATCGCGAGGAAGATCAGCGCCGCAGTCAGGGAGTGCGACAGCCCCAGTCCGATAATGGCGACGCCCCAGGTTGCAGCACCCAACACAACGTATACCCCATGGCGGTCGATCTTCGAGGTCCATCCGCTGAGCAGCGTCGCAAGCAACGCGCCGACCGGCATCGCGGAATAGAGCCAGCCGACGGCAACGGCTCCGCCCCATCCTTCAGCCATCGCCGGAAAAAGTGCCATCGGCATCGCGAACGTCATCGCGATCATGTCCACCAGATATGTACCGATCAGTTCCGGACGACTGATGGCATAGCGCATCCCTTCCGCAATGCTTCCCAGGCTCGCTTTGGATTTCTCCTTTTCCGGCATGGAACGGATCGATGCCAATGCGATCAGCGAGACGACAAACGACACCACGTCGATGGCGTAAGTCGATGCCATTCCCAGTTTCCAGATCAGCAATCCGCCCAATGCCGGCCCGACGATGGAACTGATGGAAAATCGAAGACTGCCCAGGGCCGCGACAGCGCGCAGATCCTGCCGTTCCACCAGCCTCGGTGTCAGCGCATCCAGTGCCGGCCGGTGGAATCCATTCAGAGCCGACATTGCTGCGGTAACAGCAAAAATCAGAATCACGCTGGGATGGCTCAACAGCGCGTTGACCATCAGGGCGCCGGATCCCAGCGCCAGCAGGATTTCGGAAATCACCAGAAGCCGCCGCCGATCCATGCTGTCGGCGTACGCCCCTCCCAGCAGCGCAAAGACAAGCAGAGGGGCCAGTTGTACAGTTCCCAGCAATCCCACCATCAGGCTGGATTGAGTAATGTTGTACAGCTGCACTGGGACTGCAACAGTAGTCACCATGCTGCCGAACAGGGAAACCAGCTGACCGGTATACAGCAGCCGGTAATCGCGATACTTGCGGAGTGGGGTGATGTCCAGAATCATGCGAAGGTCATGCGTGCTTATTTGAGACGTTCGATCTGCGCTCCAACAGATCGGAGTTTGTCCTCGATCCTTTCGTAGCCGCGATCCAGGTGATAGATGCGGTCAATGATGGTCTCGCCTTCCGCGACCAGTCCCGCCAGAACCAGAGAAGCGCTGGCACGCAGATCCGATGCAATCACCCTGGCGCCTGTCAGTCTGGACTTCCCGGCGACAACGGCGCGAGAACCATCAACGCGTATGTTTGCCCCCATTCGTATCAGTTCGCTGGCGTGCATGAACCGGTTTTCAAAAATGTTTTCCGTGATGAGGGCGATTCCGCTGGCCTGTGTCATGAGTGCCATGTACTGAGCCTGCATATCCGTGGCGAATCCCGGATATTCGTGAGTGCTCACGTCGGTAGAGCGCAACGAGCGTCCGCCGCGGACACGCAGGTTGCCGGACAGTTCTTCAATATTGGCGCCGGCTTCGCGCATCTTCGCAATAACGCTGGTGAGATGGCCGGGGTTGCATGCGGTCAACTCGAGGTCGCTGTCGGTCATCGCGCCTGCGGCGATAAACGTTCCAGTCTCGATGCGATCCGGAATGATGGAGTGTGACGCGCCGTGGAGTGCCTCTACCCCTTCAATCGTGATGGTCGATGTTCCCGCTCCAGTAACTCTCGCGCCCATCTTGTTGAGTAGCTCCGCGAGGTCCGTTATTTCCGGTTCAAGGGCGGAGTTCATCAAGGTTGTCTGACCTTCCGCCAGGGCCGCTGCCATCATGAGATTTTCGGTACCGCCAACGGTGATTTTATCGAAGGCCACGTTGGCGCCCTTCAGTCTCCTTGCAGTTGCCTCAACATATCCGTATTCAGTCCGGATGGTAGCGCCGAGCTTTTCAAGGCCCTTGATGTGAAGATCGATGGGACGTGCGCCGATGGCACAGCCACCGGGAAGGGAAACGCGGGCCTTGCCGGTCCTCGCGAGCAACGGACCGAGGACGAGAACGGAAGCGCGCATCGTTTTTACGAGTTCGTAGGGCGCTTCATGCGATGCAATTCTCGAAACCTTCAGACGAGCCGAGCTTCGGCCTTCGAATTCCACATCGGCGCCCAGTTCTTTCAGAAGACGTCGAGTGGTGAGGATGTCATTGACCATCGGGACGTTTTCCAGAAAGAGCTCTTCCGACGACAACAAACTTGCGGCCATCGCTGCGAGCGCCGAATTCTTCGCTCCACTGATTCGAACTTGTCCTCGCAGGGGTACGCCTCCGGTGATCTTCAGCTTATCCATTTCGTTTCACTGCACCTGTCCATGCTTTTCAAAAACAATCCGTCCTCCGATAATCGTTTTCATCACGCGGAGGCCGGCGTCCAGAACCACCAGATCCGCGTGTGCCCCCGGGTCGATGCAGCCGCGGCCTTCGAGTTTCAGCGCGCGCGCCGGATTCAATGTAAGGCCGAATATGGCGTCCTCCATCCTCATGCCACTATACGCGATGAAATTTTGAAGCGCGGCATCCTGCGTCAGGGTACTTCCCGCGAGCCGCCCATCGTCGTCGCGACATATTCCACCGTGGACCTGAACTTCGTCGGTGCCGAGGGTGTACCTTCCATCCGGCATGCCTGTTGCGCTGATGGCGTCGGTGACAAGCAGTATTCGTTCCCGTCCTTTCGATCTTGCGAATATTCGAACGACCTCGGGACTGACGTGGACGCCATCGGCAATGATTTCAGCGTAGACGCGATCGTCGCTGAGCACGGCGCCTACAATTCCAGAATTGCGATGGCTGAATGCCCGCATCGCATTGAACGTGTGAACTGCGTAATGCGTCCCGCTGTCCGCAGCCGTCATCGCCTCATGATAGGACGCATTCGAATGCCCCATGGCCACCATGACTCCCGAAGCACGTGCGAAACGCGCGACGATGTTTGCGCCATCCAGTTCCGGAGCCATCGTTACCAGTTTCAAATTGCCCTGGGCACGAAGGATCCAGTCTGAAAGCAGCGTATGGTCAGGAAACCGAACATTGTTCGCTCGATGAGTTCCCCTCTTTTGTTCGCTGATAAATGGGCCTTCGAGGTGAATGCCAATCGGAGTTGCTCCCTCAAAAGATTCCTGAAGAATCGTGCTCAGCCGATCCAGCGTATTGCCCAGGATTTCAGGTGGCGCGGAAACGGTTGTCGGAAGAAATGCGGTCGTTCCATGTCTGGCGAGAGTCCTGCTGATGGTGTTCATTGATAGCAACGTCGCATCCATCACATCGACACCGGCGCTTCCATGAATATGCGGATCGATGAATCCAGGGACAACGGTAAAGCGCAATGCGTCGACGTGTTCGGCATTCTCTGGCAGTCGCAGGTCCGATATCCATCCAACGGCATCGACTCTGCCATTGCGAATGATGATGCGGCCTGGAGAGAATGTTTCGGCAGGACTCAGGACAGAACCAGCGTCGATGACGAGAGCGCGATCACTCACGTCCGGTACCCAGATGTCCCAGGACTTTGCGGAGGTTGCCACCGCCCTCGTTGAGTCGTTTCTCCGCTTCCTTTCGATTGCATCCAAGTGTTCCCATGATGACGGCGAGCTTGAGCCTCCCGCCACTCGCGTCTGACAATTCCTTCGCGTCTTCGGCATTGACGCCAAGGATTTCGCGCAATATCTGGACGCCACGTTCGTGCAGCTTCGCGTTCGTCATGTTGACGTTGATCATCCAGTTGCTGTAAGTCATGCCCAACCGGATCATGACCGCAGTGCTGATCATATTCAGGACCAGCTTTTGTGCAGTGCCAGCTTTCATGCGCGAAGACCCGGTGATGACTTCCGGGCCAACCGGAGTGCAAATGACGATGTCTGCGGATTTCGCCATGGGTGAATCCGGTACGGCAACGACAGCAACGGTCTTTGCATTTTTGCTTCGAGCGTATTCGAGGGCCGCCTGTGTGTAGGGCGTTCTGCCGCCCGCGGCAAGTCCGATGATCAAATCGCTGGCGGAAACCTTCTTTGCCTTGAGATCCGCCTCGCCCTTCTCCCGACTGTCTTCAGCGCCCTCAACGGCCTGGCTGATGGCCTTAGCGCCGCCCGCGATGACGGCCTGAACCCATTCCGGTGGGGAACTGAAGGTGGGCGGACACTCTGCGGCGTCGAGGATTGCCATTCGTCCGCTGCTGCCAGCACCGACATAAATCATTCGTCCGCCATTTCGGATGGCGTTCACGGCGAGATCTACGGTTTTGACGATCTCGGGTATCGCGGAACTGACCGCCGCCGTCACGGTGGCGTCTTCGCTGTTGATGATTTTAAGTATTCGTTCTGTCGGAAACAAATCGATGTCGACAGAATTGGGATTTCGGCGCTCCGTGCTCATTGAGGATTATTCTACGCTGCACTGTGGATACGTGGATAGCAGGTGTGGTTGAATTGGCGGACGGAAAAAAGTGCCCCCTGAATTCCAAAGCCCAATCATGAAAGTTGCGGCTTTGGAACCACCCCCGCGCTTCGCGCCACCCCTCCTGACTCAGGAGGGCAATTAATTCCCTCTCACCTTCCCAAATCATTCATGAATTTATTTTGAAAGGTGGATCTCCGCCTTGTAGTAATCGATTGTGAGTTTGTACTTGCTCAGGAAATCGAATCCGGCGACGCCGGACACTTCGGTTCCAAGCATTCTGGAGACTTCCTTCAGGTCAATTGCAAGCGCCTGACTCAAGGCTTCCGATTGACGAGCGGACTTCAGCGTCACCGGTGGAAGCATGAGCGTGACGCCTTGTGCACCTCCAACACCAGCAATTCCGAGATCGACCAGCGCTCCTGGGGTTTTCTCATTCACTCCCATGGCATTGGCCATGCTCAGCGACAACACGCTGGTGATTGCACCGGTATCGACGATGAAGTTGCCCGGCTTCCCATTCGCATCCGCAGGGAGAAGCAGCATGTTGCTCACACACCAGATAGCGATCGCGTCCGGAGCGGTGACAGGTTTATGCGAAAGTTCCAGGAGGCCCTGGGGATAATTGATTGTGATAATGAAGTCCGCGAGCATTGCGGTTCCGATGATGCCGTCCGCGAGCTGGCTGATGATGGGATCATCAAAGGTTCCCACTGGCAGGTCTCCAACCGAAACATCACCGATCTGCAATTGGTCGATTCGATAAATGTTGGAATTCGCTTTTCCGGATCCGCCGACGCCGTGCAGCACGGTTGAGGTAATGACCTTCAATCCGAGATCCCGGGCCAGCTTTTCACTCAACGCGGTTTGCGAGGCGCCAGTATCGATGACAAAGTTATACGGGCCTTTCCCGTTGATCCTCACATCCGCGAATATCAGGTTCAGCGTCTTTCGCAACGGAATGGGTACCGGCTGGTCCGGAGCCTTCACGACACCGTATTCCTTGTTTCCGAACGCCGCCATCAAAGCTAATGCCGCCCTGGCTTCAATCAAGCGATCCTCGTCGTCATGGCGATCCAGGCGGAGGAACTCTTCCAGGTGCTTCTTGCTCTCTGCTGTACTTTTTTCCAGGTCCGCAGCTTCGCTGGCATAAAAATGATAAAGGGGTTCCGTCGGGTCCAACGCAATCGCGCGTCTGAATTCGGTGAGGGCGGTCTTGGAATTCACTTTGGCCAGAGCCAGTTTGCCCAGGCCGAAATGCGCACGGGCTGTCTTCTCATTCATCTGTATTGCAGCCTGGTAGGACGTCCGGGCCTTTTCAAAGTTTCCCTTGCGAAAATCGATCTCCCCCTGAAAGGCAAGACTCTCCGCCGTGCGGGGAGTGCGCTGGAGAATAGCTTCGGCCTGCTGGATATCGTCTTTTATAAGGAGATCCCGGACGTTATTGGCGGGAGTTGTCTGCGGACCCGCGCAAACTGCAAGGACAGACGAGGTTAAGGCTACAAGAATAAGGAGATGGCGTCTTGACATGGTTATGAGGCTCCTATACTATCAAAGCTTTGCCAACCGGTCTTGGAGAGGAACTGAGCATGTCTACTCGATTTATGACGGCGGACGAAGTGTCCGCGCTGGACAAATGGTACGTGATCGATGCTGCGGATCAAGTACTCGGCCGTGTGGCCACCCGGGTGGCTACCATCCTTACCGGAAAACACCGCCCTCATTATGCCCCGTTTTTAGTGACCGGGGACCATGTTGTGATTATTAACGCAGACAAGATCAAATTGACCGGCCAGAAGCTGGATCAAAAAGTGTATCGGCACCATACCCTGTATCCCGGTGGTCTGAGGCAGATCGGTGCGCGCAAGGTCATGGATACGAAGCCCGAGAATCTTATTCTCGAAGCCGTCACGGGCATGCTTCCCAAGAACAAGTTACGCAAACGTATGGTGAAGCGTTTGAAGGTGTATTCGGCAGCTCAACATCCCCACGAGGCTCAGAGGCCCGAAGCGCTGACCTTATAGGTCAGCCGACGAAAGGTAATTGGAGGAGATTTGAATTTAGTTCAGCATTACGGAACAGGTCGCAGAAAGACATCCACCGCACGCGTTTTCCTCAGACCCGGATCGGGTAACGTCACCGTCAATAACAGGCCATTCGAAACATATTTCTTCGACGAAATGGACCGGATGCTGGTGAAACTGCCGTTAGTGACATCAGATACGGCGGCCAAATTTGATGCCGTTATCACCGTGGCTGGTGGTGGAATGCGAGGCCAGGCGGTAGCCGCCCAGCATGGAATCGCCCGGGCGCTTTGTCTGTTCAGCCTTGAATTGAGGCCGGCATTGAAAAAAGCAGGATTCTTACGGCGCGATCCTCGAATGAAGGAGCGCAAGAAGTATGGTCAACCGGGAGCTCGAAAGCGCTTCCAGTTCTCGAAACGTTAATTTTCGTCATTTTCACCAGCAGGGATCGCCTCCCTGCTGGTGAAGGTTTTTCCAGGGTACCTGCAACAGGAGGTTTTTTTGGCGTCTATCACAATGAAGGAATTATTGGAGGCCGGCGTTCACTTCGGCCACCAGACCAAACGTTGGAATCCCAAGATGAAGCAATACATCTATGGGGAACGCAACGGCATCTACATCATCGATCTGCAGAAGACATTACGTCTCTTCAAGGAAGCCACCCAGTTTGTTACGGATCTTACGGCACAGGGCAAAATCATCCTGTTCGTCGGAACCAAGCGGCAGGCTCAGGATGCGATTGCCGAAGAAGCCCGCCGTTGCAACATGTTCTATGTCAATCAGCGGTGGCTTGGCGGCCTACTGACCAACTTCCTGACGATCCAGAAATCGATCAAGCGCCTCAAGGAACTCGATGCAACGGCAACCGACGGCCGATACGAAGTCCTTCCGAAGAAGGAAATCACTCGTCTGGAGCGCGAACGCACGTCATTGGAAAAGAATCTTTCCGGAATAAAAGACATGCCGCGCCTGCCTGACGCGATATTCGTCATCGATTCCAACAACGAACAGATTGCTGTCGCCGAAGCGCGTCGTCTGGGAATTCCGGTGGTTGCGATCGTCGATACCAATTGCGATCCCGATTTTGTCGACTATGTGATTCCCGGCAACGACGATGCCTTGCGCGCGATTCGGCTCTTCACTTCGAAGATTTCGGAATCCGCCATCGAAGGTCAGGCTTCCATGCGCGATGCCGCATCCGCAAAGCAGGCTTCGAAGGATCAGGCGGCCGGCGCTGGAGGAGACGATCAGCAGACGGATGGTGGTGTACCGCGCGAGCGGACTCGCGCCAAGCGCATCGAACCCTCTGCTTCCGGAGAAGGGCCGGTTGAAGCAGCAAGCGAAGCTTCAGCAACGTTGTAATCAAGAACGTCAGGCCCCCTCTGCCCCGAAAGTCTGGACTGGGGTAGCGGGGGCCATTTTTGTGTCACGGAGATTGGATTCATGGAAATTACCCCACAGATGGTGAAGGAACTTCGCGAGAAGACGAGCGCGGGAATGATGGACTGCAAGAAGGCGCTGACCGAGTCGGGAGGCGATATGGAAGCGGCCATTGTCGTTCTTCGAAAGAAAGGTCAGGCATCGGCGGAGAAGAAGGCGACGCGGATCGCATCCGAAGGCATGATCGGACACTACATTCATATGGGTGAGAAACTCGGTGTTCTCGTCGAAGTGAATTGCGAAACCGATTTTGCCGCACGCAGCGATGACTTTCGCTCGCTGGTGAAAGACATTGCGATGCACATCGCGGCCCAGAGTCCGCTTTACGTGCGGCGTGAAGACGTTCCTGCCGAAGAAATCGCACGGGAAAGGGATATCGCTGCCGGCCAGGTTCCCGCGGGTAAACCTCAGGCCATCATCGACAAGATCGTTGAAGGCAAACTTGGAAATTATTACAAACTGGTCTGCCTTTACGATCAGCCCTTTGTAAAGGACGACAAGCAAACCGTTGAGCAATTCATTACCAGTCTGGTTGCCAAAATCGGAGAAAAGATCCAGGTGAGACGGTTTGTTCGATTCAAGACCGGCGAAGGACTGGAGAAACGCTCAACCGATCTTGCGGCAGATGTTCGGGAGGCGCTCGGCGAATAAGCCCGGCAGGAAGGACGTGACCGTGGAATTAGAAGAAGTGGGAGCGCCCAAATACAGCCGGGTTCTTTTGAAACTCAGCGGTGAAGCGTTGATGGGCGATAAAGGTTTCGGCATCGATCCTCAAATCGTCCAGCGAATTGCCAGTGAGATCCAGGAGGTCCATGACCTGGGGGTCGAAATCGGTGTAGTTATCGGAGGTGGAAACATCTTCCGCGGACTTGCTGCCAGCGCTCAGGGTTTTGATCGCGTTTCCGCGGATCACATGGGAATGCTGGCCACTGTCGTCAATGCGCTCGCCCTCCAGGATGCCCTCGAAAAGCTGGATGTTCATACGCGCGTGCAGTCCGCCATCGAAATGCGGCAGGTTGCGGAAATGTACATACGGCGCCGCGCGATTCGCCATCTGGAAAAGCAGCGCGTCGTGATTTTTGCAGCGGGAACGGGCAATCCTTATTTTTCCACCGACACCACGGCCGCTCTCCGCGCCATGGAGATCAAGGCCGAAGTCATTCTGAAAGCCACAAAGGTCGACGGGATTTACAGCGCCGATCCTGTAAAAGTACAGGATGCGACGTTCCTGCCGAAGATTTCATACATTGATGTTCTGACAAAAGAACTCATGGTCATGGATACGACAGCGATATCGTTGTGCAAGGACAACAACGTGCCCATCATCGTGTTCAACATCCGCACCAGTGGCAATATCAAACGCGTAATTATGGGCGAAACGATCGGTTCAATGGTGTATTGACCAAGCGAGGCCAACATGACCGCAAAGGAAGAAATCGTTCAAATCAAACGTCGGATGGAGAAGGCTGTCGAGGATCTTCGTAAGGAACTTTCCACAATACGGACCGGCCGCGCCTCGATATCCATTCTCGACAACATCATGGTGGACTATTACGGCACGCCGACACCGATTAATCAGGTGGCGCAACTCGGCACGCCGGACGGAACACTGATTACGGTTCAGCCCTACGACGCGTCTCTGGTCGGGCCGGTGGAAAAGGCGATCCGGACTTCCGATCTGGGTTTGAATCCTTCCAACGACGGACGGATCGTGCGCATTCCGGTTCCGCCGCTGACGGAAGATCGAAGGAAGACGCTCGCAAAGCACGTCCATAAAGTTCTCGAAGACCATCGTACGGCGGTCCGCAATATCCGTCGCGATGGCAATGAGTTCATGAAGAAGCAGCTGAAAGAGAAATTGATTTCCGAAGACGACGAGAAGAAGTCACTCGACGAGGTTCAGAAGCTGACGGATGAGTTCATTCATAAGCTGGAGGCTGTCGCGACGGCAAAGGAACAGGAAATCCTGAAGGTCTGAGAACGGTGAAGGTGCAGGGGCGAGAGCCATTGCGAAGTTCGAGAAAGGGCGGCCCGAAGGGCCGGGTGAGGGGTACCATTTGGAAATGACTGACGTGCGGTACCCCTCACCCGCCGCTTCGCGGCATCCTCTCCCTTCGGGCGAGGGATCTTTCTTCGAATTCACGCGATCGGAAGTTGCGCAAGAAATTGGTAGTCCAGCGTTTGCATCCTACCTGTTCAAATCCGTATATCTAAACCACGCGACCGACGCCGCGCCATTCCGTGTCAACCTGCCCACCATCGTCCGATCTTTCAAGTCCGAAGACGGCACGCAGCGCTTTCTCCTTCGTCTCGAAGATGACGAAATGGTGGAATCCGTCATTATCCCCGGCGATGACCGTCTCACATTCTGCATTTCTTCACAGGTCGGTTGTGCCCTCGCGTGCACGTTTTGTCTTACGGGGCTTCTCGGCCTCACCCGTAACCTCACGGCAGGGGAAATTGTTTCGCAGGCTGTTCTGCTTGCTCGCAACGGCCGTTCCTCTCGCTTCAGTGTCGTGTTGATGGGCATGGGCGAACCTCTCCAGAACTACGACAATGTTCTCAAAGCCATCGCGATACTGAACGACGATCATGGCTACAATCTGTCGTCTCGCCGGATCACGCTATCGACGGCGGGGCTGATACCCGGACTGAAGCGGTTGGCCGGTGAACTGCTGTTTCCCAATCTTTCGATCTCACTCACCGGCGCCACCAATGCTCTGCGCGATCAGTTGATGCCGATTAACCGTAAGTATCCGATTGAAGATATTCTCAAGGTCGTTAGATCATTGCCGCCGCAGCGGCAGAAGCGAGTGATGCTGGAGTACGTGATGATCAAAGGGGTCACCGACTCGCTCGGCGATGCCCAGACGCTTTCGGAATTGATCGGAACCGTGCCTCTGAAGGTGAACCTGATTCCATTCAACAGCGCGCCTGAGCTTGGCTTTGCTCGATCTGATGACGCCGACATTCTTCGCTTTCATGCATTGCTGCTGGAGAAGGGAATCGCGACTTTCGTTCGAAAGAGCCGCGGGTCAGATGTCTCCGGGGCGTGTGGCCAGCTGATGAAGAAATCGACTGTTGGGGAATGAGATTTGATTTTACACTGCGGCATGAGAAATTCAGCGTAGCACTACGTCGAATGTCAGGTCTTCTCGGAGGTTTCAGAAAGCCATGCCAAACCAATTGCGACTATTTACCCTTTTGAGCGGACTGATTATCGCATCACTGGCGACAAGTACTGCCGTCGTGCCAGCGCAGTCGTCGGACAGGCCGACATTTTCCCGGGACGTTGCCCCGATTCTTTACCGGAATTGCGTGACCTGTCACCGGCCGGGAGAGATTGCTCCCATGTCGCTTATCACATATGCGCAGGCGCGCCCATATGCACGGTCGATCCGCGAACGTGTTGAGCTTGGCACCATGCCTCCATGGCATGCAGAAGCCGTTCCTGGCACTTTCGTGAATGAGCGTCGATTGTCTGCGAAGGAAAAAGAGACCATTTCACTTTGGGCAAACAACGGAGCTCCAGAGGGAGACGCGAAAGAGATGCCGCAAGTGCCGATATTCGCAGAAGGCTGGACAATCGGAAAACCGGACGCCGTTGCGGCGATGGCGGAACCTTTCAATGTTCCCTCTGCGGGCACGATCGACTATCAATACTTCTCTGTCCCGACAAACTTTACGGAAGATAAATGGATACAGGCGATAGAAATTCGCCCCGGAGTAAGAAGCGTCGTTCACCATGTTCTGGTCTTCGCCAGCGAACCAGGAGCTGCCGTGCGCCCGCAACCCTTCCTTCCGGCCAATGCCGGTCCGCTCGGCCCGATCGCTCAGCAGCTCGGGCCGGCAGTCGTTGCCGCGATTCGGAACCGTGTGCAGAATGCCGGAACGGCGCGTGGTCCGCTGATCGCGACAACAGCGCCAGGAACCAACGCTGTAATCTTTCAATCCGGAGAGGCGTTGAGCATCAAAGCGGGTTCCGTTCTCACGCTGCAGGTTCACTACACCGCGACCGGGAAGGCGGAACAGGATCGAAGCTCCGTCGGTTTCATCTTCGCGAAGGAACCTCCGAAACAGGAAGTTCGCAGCGCTTCCTTTATTAATGCGCAACTCGTGATCCCGCCCGGGGCAGACAACCACCGCGTGGATTCTCAGATTGAATTTACCGAGGACACCCACATCGTCGCGCTCTTTCCGCATACGCATCTTCGCGGAAAAAGTTGGGAATACCGACTGACATACCCGGACGGACGTGAGGAGATTGTGCTGTCGGTCCCTCACTACGACTTCAATTGGCAGACCTACTACGAGTTTGCAAAACCACTGGCGGTTCCCAAAGGTTCGCGTCTTCTGGCGATCGCCCACTACGACAATTCCGCGAACAACAAAGCCAATCCGAATCCGGGCGTGGAGGTGCGGTGGGGCGATCAGACATGGCAGGAAATGCAGTATTCGGGAATCACGTATACGGTGGACTGAAACTTTTCCAGCCTAAATAAGGCCGCTGCAGTTCGGAATTCGCAGCTAATTTGTCATCGAAGGAATCTGTGTCAGCTGAAGCTCTTCATTGGATGCCTCCGCGACGTGAAACAATTTGCCCTTCGCTTCAAACTGCCGCACGACATTGGGATCGAACCAGGAGTTGTCCTCCAACGTTTCCCACGAATAGGCGTTGTAGTCTCCGGGAGCGATCCCGTCGATCTGAAAGCGTCCATCGCCAAGAGCTGTCGCGATTTTGTAGCGGTCCGAACGGTTCGATTCATTGACGGGAATCAGCACGATAACGGCGTTCGGTACCGGTTTTGAACCGGAATCCACGACAACGCCATGAACGCTTCCACTTTTTGCGCTGAGCCGGATATTCAATTCATCGGATTGTGGTGCAAGTATCCGTATAAAGACGGTGGATACGTCGCGATCTCCCAGCCGAGCATCAATCATGAAAACTCCGGGCGGCAGATCGTGCACATCCAGTCGATATTCGCCGGGAAGGAGATTTTCCGAGGAGAATCGTCCCGCCGCATCTGGCTTTGCGATTGTCGCCGGTCCCAAAACTCCCGAATACGACTGGCGAAAACCGACTTTGATCGTGTCGGCGCCAGGCCGCGTCGTCAGGTCGGAATCGTCAATGAGGATCCGGCCACTCATGCTTAGTTTCGGATAGAATCTCAATTCGACCCCGGACACATCGGAGCTTGTGACGCGCACTGCAGCCACGGCTCTCTGCGGTTGAGGAAGTAAGGAGGGATCCGCTCCGGGTGTTTCCAGCAGAGTCCGCTGCTCCGGAGTCAGTGGTACTGAAACCTGTGCCGTGACCCAATAGTTACCCGGCGCGATACCGGCCATTTCGAATGCGCCATCGGTGTTTTCGCATATCGGCGTGGTCCCGCAATAGGGAAACACCGACATACTGGATCCGGAGAAGAAATCTGCCTCGATCGGAGCCACACCAAGCATTGGTCTATTCGGAGGAAGCCCACTAGAGTCGAGTACGTGGCCTCGAATCTTGAAGGTAGGAAGGCGAGGTAGAACGAAGTTGATCCCTTGCACGCTCTCGCGTTCGCGAAGCTCAAGGAGTGAAGCCCCGGAAGCCTCTGCCACTCCGGGATAGTACATTGCACCATACGCGCCACTGGAAACGGGAGCTCGTCCGATCCTCTGCAGAACTTCATTTGGAATCGAAGATCCAGGGGTCTCCGCGCGAAGGTAGTAGCGTCCGGGAGCGATCCCCGTGATTCGATATTCACCGCGATCGTCGGTTTGGGCCGCGCCATTTGCGGTAATGAATTTTTTGATTCCGGAAGAATCATAGGCGATCCGCACCGCATTGACGTTCATACCGGAAAGCGGCTCTCCAGTACTGGAGGTCACTCGGCCGCTGATCGTACTTGCCGCCGTTAACCGGACCGTGACTTCACGGACGCTCTGTCCGGGTACGAGCGATATTACCGTGCCTGAGGCGCCGCTGTTTCCAGCCGTCTTTGCGCCATAGGTTTGGGATACGTAACCAGGGGCGCTCACAAAAACTCGATACCTACCTGGTACAAGATTGCGAATAACGAATTTCCCGGCGGTGTCTGCATTTGTGCGTGGGAGCTGATCTGGTTGGTATACCATCGGCGGCGGATCCCAGAACGCGTTGACCTCGGCGCCGGCGACAGGCTGCATCTGCTGATCCACCACAATTCCTTCGATGGATGCGGGAGCCTGTGAATTCATAGTCGGAGGCGATTGAAGCAACAGCGCCGCGAACAGCAGTAGTTTCATGAATGACCTTCCACGCTTTGGAAATCGGAATTGCCGGAATTATCCGTGAACGCTTTCAGTTGAGGCAACAAATTGAACAGGAGTCCGGCACCAACCCATAATTTTCAAAGATCCCCTAATATTCGGCGGCACCATCAGTCCGATAGAAATGGTGTTGGGTAGGTCCGATCGGTGTTTTGCTAGTGATTTCGACTGGCGGATCCTTCAGCTACAGTCAAGACGACTCCGATTCGGGAGTCGTCGACGGGAGATCCGCTAATCGTTTCGCCGTAACCGTTTCCCGAGGGGTCCTGCCAAAGTTCGACGTGCTCTGCGTCGTCTACACTGGAAAGGAAGGAAGTTACGTCGGCGTGAAAATCGCTTTCGAGACATTCACGCCGACGCGGCAGGGCTTGCTTCTAGAAGTCTATCCGGGCGGAGAGCGTGATCGTGCGGGCTCCGCCGGCTGTGGTTATCTTCCCGAAGTTCGTCGAATTGATATTCGTCGTCGGGTTACCCCAGACTGGAGTGTTTAGGAAATTTACCGCGTCGGCCCGGATCGAGAATGTCTTGCCTTCACTCAAAACGAACTTCTTGTTTAATGCGACATCCAGACCCAGATTCGAAGGCCCGCGGAGTCCGGGCAGGTTGAGCGCCGTGTTCCCGGTCGTGCCCGGCTGCGGATTTTGCAGGATTGTGTTGCCTGCTAAGTCGGTGATGATCTTGTTCGTGAAACGGCCGGGCAGTGTCGGGTCGGTACCGAAGTTCGGCAGCGGAGCATTCGCAAATTTCAGACCGCTGAAGTACTGCACGACGCCGTTGGTCTTCACGACTTCGCCCAGGTTATCCGGCAAAGCGCCAACAAGATCGGCAGTATTCTGTGCACGGAACGCCAGCGTGTTAATACCCGTGAACGATAGCGGAGATCCGGTGACCCATGAGAATGTCGACGACAATTCCCAATTTCCGACGATCTGCTGAATATAGTTCGGAGCACCGTTCAGGTACGCGTGATTCGTGCCGAAGGGCAGTTCATACGTCCCGTTCGCCTTCACGACCTGCGGCCGGTCGATGCTGAGTATGCCTTTGCTGAGCTGGCGGTTTCGAGGATCGCGTACGCCGTTGTCGCCGAGGGCTTTTGAAAACGTGTAGCTGAACTGCGCATACAGTCCCTTAGTCATCCGCCTTGTGAGTACGGTCTGGAAGGAATGGTACGTCGACGAGCCGTTATTACCCTCGAGGCTGACGCTCCCGAACTGCGGATTGACCACGATGAAATTCTCCGGCAATCCGCCGTTTCTCAGGATCCCGCCGTTGACGCCGGTGAAGTTGTTTGTGGTGTTCAGGTAGTTCGCCAGAGCGCCGACATCGCCATTCGCAATGAATGCGTTGGTGGTCGCGAATTTGCGGAGTGCCTGAGAACCGGTGAGTGTCGTCCCATTCACCACGCCGACTCCTGTCACGTTAAGTCCGAGCAGCATCTGGTTGAACAGGGGCGAATCACCTCCGGCACGCGTGACGTTGAACGCATCAAGAATCCCGTTCTCGAAGATATTGGTTTCGTTGAGCTGAGTAGCGCTGAATAGCTTCGTGGCTTTATTCCCGATCCAGCTGATATCCAGTGTCGTGTTATGCGCGAGTTCGCGTTGTATCGACAGGTTGAAGCTCTGCACATATGGCGTTACCCGCTTATCGGCGTATCCGGTGATACCGGCCGTCCGATTGGTGAGCGGCACCGCCGTGAAGGGTTGCGCTCCGCCTGTCGGAACTGGAATGACGCCCGCACCGGCCAGGCCTGCCAGATTCAAGTAGGTCGGCGGGGTGTACGTCACATTCAGTGTCTGCCCAGGCAGGTTTCCAATGTTGCCGGAGTAAGCGAGATAGTCCGCAGCACCCGCGTAGTTGATCCCGTAACCTCCGCGAACAATCGTGTTCCCTTTGAGCCACGGAACTTTGTAGCTGAATCCCACCGAAGGCGCAAAGTTGTTCCAGTCATTTCCCCAGAATGTCTTATCGGGATGAGGTGAATGTTTTCCGACAAACTCCGTCGTTGTCAGCGATGGCGTCGCGGTGTTGCAGTTTCCGGCGCCCGGCGCCCACCACACGTTGAAATCCTTGCCGGAACAGCCAAAGAGAGCCGACTGGCCGCCCGTGAAGCGTCCACCAAGACCTGTGGTGTCGTACGGCACACCGTATTTGTCGTAGCGCACACCCAGATTTAACGTGAGATTCTGCGAGGCCTTCCATGTGTCCTTGAAGAAGAAGTCCCAATCGTTTTCGTGGAGGTCGCGTTGGAAGATGAAATTCGTCTGGTAATTCGTCCAGTCGGTTGCCGTCGGTGAATTTACGAAATACTGTTCCTGAATACTGGCAACAGTGCCCGAGAGATTGGCGAGAAGATTCTGGGCGGTCGTCACATCGCTTGGATTGATTCCCTTGGCGAACGGGCTAGTCGTGCTGATCGGAACCGGAATCGCTCCGATGCCCAGCGTCACGAACGGCCGTGTGGTCTGCTGGCCTCCGTGGTTGAACTGGTGCGAACTGGCAAAATCGATTTCGGCTCCCATCTGAAAGGCATGAGCGCCCCTTGTGAAGCTGATGGTGTCCGACCATTGCTGGAAGGGACTGATCGACTGTCGTGGAGAAGCCACGCCGAACGGTGCATAGGTTGCGAGGTTGATGCCACCCGTTGTCACATAGGCAAACTGGCCTCCGACGGTTGGGAAGCTGTCTCGCATCGCTTTGGATGAATCCACGACATCGTTCGGGCCATTGCCGTTCCAGCAGCAACCTTTATCGAGCGGTGACGTGCCTTGCCAGGTATCGCGCTTCAACCCGAATCGGAATTCATTGAGAATCGTGGAGGAGATGGTCGACGTCCACGATGCCGTGTAGAAATCCGGGACTCGCTTCACGTCTCCGAACTCGCCGGCAGGAACGTCGGGAAGTCCGGTCTGCCCCGTGACTCCCCAGTCCTTCTCTCGACTCATCGTAAACGTCAGCTTGTTCTTCTCGTTAAGCTGATAGTCGAAACGCAAGGTGAGGGCATTTCGGTTGGTGTTCTGGCTCTGACCCGTGGCGCCGTCAAGTCCGGCATGAGGTTGACGCCAGCGGAATCCTGCCGTGTTCAATCCGTCGCCCACAGTCCAATCGTTCGGCAACGGCAACCTTGTCAAGTTCTGCGGACCGAACCAAACCGGATCGATTGCCGGACGGTTGGGGTCGTTGACGTCCGTAAACAAATTGAAGGAATTGAGGAATAGCGGTTGTCCGTTTGTCGGATTCACGGTGAGTGTCTGGCCGCCGAGAGTGACGGAAGGCGTGGCGCCATTCGCATTGCCATTCTGCCGCGAAGTGCCTCCGGCAGAGCCTTCTGTCAGGTATCGGAAAATCCCCTGGCGTGCCTCGTTCGTCAGCACGGTCGTCACGAAATCCGTCTTCTCAAGGTATCGCTGATTATCCACAAGCACAAAGAAGAAGGCTTTGTTCTTAATGATGGGGCCTCCAAGCCGGCCTCCGAACTGGTTCCGGTTTGTGTAACTTTTGGGAGCAGGGACAGGATTTGCATTCTGAAACCACGTGTTTGTGGAAAGCGCCGAGTTGTTGTTGGTATAGAAGAGTGCACCGTGAAAACTATTTCCGCCGGCTCTGGTGCGCAGCTGCACCTGTGCCGAACCACGTCCCAGTGCCGGATCGACGTTGTTGGCAGTGATGCGGACTTCTTCCACCATATCCGGACTCGTATATACCGCCGAGTAAGCGCCATTGGAGTTGTTGTAGCGCCCATCGTTGGTAACCAGCCCGTCACGCGTAGTGTTGACCTGACTGAATGGCGTTCCGCCGAAGCTCTGTACATTTCCGCCAAACGCGTTAACGGTCGTGACAACTCCGGGTGTCGTCCCCACCAGATCGAGCACGTTCCGACTCGACAGCGGGAGGTTCGAAACGACGGAATCCGGGAGCACATTTCCTACAGATGCCGATGTCGCTGCGAGCAACGTATCTGCCGCCTCGACCACTTCCACAACCTGACCGGCGCTGGCCACTTTCAGCTTGAAGTTCAAGCGCACCTGCTGGGCCTGGCCGAGCGATACATCATTAAACGCAGAACTCTGAAATCCCGTGAGACTGGCTGTAACAACGTAAGTTCCAGGCTGCAGGCTTGGGAAATCGTAGTTTCCGCTTTCGTTAGTCAGATGAGTCGTCACGATGCCTGTCGCGTTATTCTTCACCGTAATCAGAACCCCGGGAATCAGGGCACTGCTGGCGTCGCTGACCGTGCCGGTTAACGTGGCATTCACCTGTGCAGATACTGGCACGCTTGTGGCAAGACACAGCAGCAGGCATGCAAAAATAGAGAAATAGACTTTCATCGCAGGTCCCCCCTTATCTCGAAAGATGCGCGAGGCAAATGCCTCTCCAGTCAAGGAATCAGCTGATTCTTAATCAGCCGGATTGAGATCAATGCAAAGTGGGAGGGAATTGAACGAATTAAACGAATGGAACGAACTGAACACACAGATAAGACCCCCCCGGATCGAAACGTGTCCTTATCCCCCAAGCTGGCGCAACGCTATCACCATTTTTGTTAATGGAGCAACCATTAAGATCTCCTGTGTCGGTAGCACATGATGTGTCCGGTGGCTGTAACAAATGAGATGTCCGGTCTGAGAGACAGGGTTTTGAGAAAGAAGCATTCGCAAAGCAGTATCGCGGATGCATGTATATCCGACCCGAGCCTTGGAGCGGGCACTGAAGATCATGGAAGTCATGAGTGGATCGATCAATTGGATCCAGGCAAGTCCAGGCAATCATCGAGGCCGAAAAGTCGTTTTTCATAAAACAGCACTGAACCCTGAAATAGGCATCGTTCGTTGAATACCGCTTAGGATATGGGATTGACTCTGAAAGTTTGAATCGACGAAAGTAAGACGTCTACATTGCGCCGATCGAATCGATGCCTGGAACAGACCGATATGGGCCAATTCCAAGAAAACCATCAACTCGGATACCTGCGACCAGCTCACAGGACCGAGCATCGCCACGGAATGCGCATAAGCTGTCCGACGGTTCTTCGGTTAATGGGAGCGATCCTGTTGCTTGCAGGCTGCCAACGAACGCCGACGTTTAATCAGGAAATTGCGCCCATCGTTTTCAAGCACTGTGCGCCTTGTCATCGTCCAGGTGAAGCCGGCCCTTTTCCGCTGCTCACGTATGAAGATGTAGTGAAGAAGGCGAAAACCATCGCAGCAGTCACTCAGGACCGTTATATGCCGCCGTGGCCGGCCGATCCGTCCTATTCCCATTTCCTGGGAGAGCGGGTGCTGCGACCCGAAGACATCCAAACAATCAAGCGGTGGGTAGAGAGTGGAACGCCTGAAGGCGATCCCTCACACCGGTCCTCACCGCCGGAATTTCATCAAGGCTCCATCTACGGAACGCCGGACCTGGTTGTTAAAATGCAGGCACCACTTCGGATTCCTGGCGACAATAAGGACCGCTTCATGGTCATCAAGATCCCTTACGAAATTCCACGGGACCGATTTGTGCGTGCCATCGAATTCGTACCGGGCAACAGGAAGCTCATCCACCACATGAATGCACACATCGTGCAGTATGACGAGAAAAAGTCCAAACCCATGGAAGGACCAACTTTTGTCAATCGAGAATCTGTAAAGACGCTTGAGGAAAGCTACGCCGCCATCAAGCTCCTGAACGACGATGGCAGCTATCCGGATCTAACGAAGTCCGTTGCCAACTATCTCCCGGGCGGCGTGTCGCCGGCAGGTTATCCCGTTGGCATCGGCGGATGGACTCTCAGCAGAAAAGGCGCTTTTCTCATGCGCGACATTCATTACGGGCCGTCGCCTGTCGATACGGAAGATCAGTCGTACTTCAATGTATTCTTTACCGACAAGCCGCCGGTCCGTCCGACTTTGGAATTGCAGATGGGGACGCTGGGTATTTCGGAAATCATTCCACCACTTGTGATTCCGCCAAACGTCGTCAAGATGTTCACGACGACGACGATCGTGCCTGAGGATATTTCTCTGCTCACCGTCAACCCCCACATGCACCTGCTTGGAAAATCGTTTGAAGCTTTTGCAGTAACACCTGACAGCAGGACAATCCCTTTGATCCGGATTCCGAAATGGAATTTCCGCTGGCAGTATTTCTATACGTTCCCGAAGATGGTGAAGATTCCAAAAGGCTCGAAGATCTCGGTCATCGGCGTCTACGACAACACAGCGGATAACCCGAACAATCCATTTTCACCGCCGAGGGAGATCATTGGAACAAACGGAAGCATGCGGGTCACAGATGAGATGTTTCAACTGATCATGAAATATCTTCCGTATCAGCCGGGAGACGAGAACATCTCGCTCAGTTCCGCGACTCAATGAAACACCCGACAGGCTTTGTCGCACGGAATGAAACCTTGCCGGTTCGAAGAAAGTCGTTTAATGCGTCGAGCAAATAATGTTCAGTAATAACGGTTCGATGCTGACCGAACTCCGGCGTCGCGTTATCGATGGCGCCCTGATAAATAGTGGTTCCTTCCGAATTCACGACGAACACTTCGGGAGTTACCATCGCTCCAAAGAATTGTGCCAGCGCCGCATGAGGATCCAGGGCAATTGGGAGATCGATTCGATACTGCGTAATGAAGTCATTGATCTCCTTTCTATTATAGGTGCTGCTTTCGACAACTCCGTAGAACCCAACGCCTTCATTGGCAAACTGGCTATGCAATCTATTGAGGGTGAGCGTGTAGTTTTGGGAAAGTGGACAGTCTGGTGCTAAAAAAACAAACGCGGAAGCTTTGTTGTTTTTCAGAATCCCGAAGTCGAGCAGCGAGTCATTCGACAGGGAGAGACGGAACGAAAAGATGCTCGCGGGCAACTGTTGCGTTTCCCTATGGCAGCAGCATAGAAACATCACAAGACAATAAGCTGAAAGTCGGGTCGCGATTCGCTTCATGGAAACTTCGGAAACTGCAGAGCACCCGCGTCGGCCCGATGCAGCAGCTGAAAACATTCGGTGATCGGACTGTTTGGAATGTACGAGAGCAATCTTAGGGTGGCACAGAAGGATGGTCAACATCAGAGTAGAGGTCCGAATGTCGAAGGACCAGCCGATATTCCTTTCCGCGAATTGGACACCTATCCAGCGGCGCACTATCGCGGCTTGGCATACTTTGCCGGCGGTGTGACGTCGAAGAATACCCTCGTCACTGCAAGTCTCCCGAAATACTGCGGCAATTCGACCTGTCAGGGCCGTACTCCGCTTAATGCCCTACGCCAGTCGCCAGTTGGGATCGGGGCTGACATCCATGCCGCTGGTCTCTCCTCGAAGTAGCTTGGCAGTTCCCACGGCTGCTATCATTGCGGCGTTATCGCTGGTGAAGATCGGTTTCGGAAAGTAGAAGTCCAATCCAGCTTCCGCGGCTTTCTCGCCCAGGTATTCCTTCAGGCGACTGTTGGCTGCCACTCCTCCGGAAAGCATCAATGAGCGCGGCTTCAGTTGGGCTGCGGCCTTGGCGGTTGTCGACCAGAGCATCTGAACGACCGCTTCCTGAAAGCTGGCCAGGATGTCGAGCCGTTGCGGATCTTCGCGGGATTCCGCTTCGTTTTTCGGAATTAGATTGCCTTCACGAACCAGACGGAGAACCGCAGTTTTGACCCCGCTGAAACTGAAGTCCAGGGCACCGTCGCTTATTTTCGGAATCGAAAAAGTATGCGCGTTCCGATTCCCGAGCTTCGCCAATCTGTCGATGACCGGTCCTCCAGGATATTGAAGTCCGAGCAGACGTCCCACTTTGTCGTAGGCCTCGCCGGCAGCGTCATCGCGGGTTCTTCCGATCAGGCGATACGTCAGATGTTTGAAGTTTCCCGTCTTCGTTTCCACCCAGAACAGATTCGTATGTCCGCCCGAGACGACCAGCGCCAGAGCGGGGAACTCGATTTCCGGATATTCAAAGCATACGGAGTAGATATGCCCTTCAATGTGATTCACCGCGACCAGAGGCTTCCTCTTTGAAAACGCCAGCGCTTTTGCGTAAGTGAGTCCGACCAGAAGACATCCAATCAATCCCGGGCCCGCGGTCACTGCGATGCCATCCATGTCGTCGAGTGATTTTCCGGAATCCGTAATGGCCTGATCGACAATCGGTCGGATTTTCGCCAGATGTTCCCGCGACGCAATTTCCGGCACAACTCCGCCAAACGCGGCGTGAGTTTTGACCTGTGAATAAATGAGATTGGAGAGTATGCGATGCCCGTCTTCTACAACTGCTGCCGCGGTTTCATCACATGAGGTTTCGATACCAAGAACAAGCATGGATTACGGCAGCGACTTTCTCATGAGTTTCGGCAGCGATTCCACATAAGGCGGACGGGCGATGCCAAAATCCGTAATGATTGCCGTCACGAACTCATGCGGCGTTACATCGAAAGCCGGGTTGAATACGGAGACACCTTCAGGCACGACGCGGACTCCGCCGATGTGGGTAACTTCTGTGGGATCGCGCTGCTCAATGGGTATATGCGATCCGTCCGGTATTTTCAAATCCAGCGTGGACAGCGGTGCGGCGACGTAAAACGGAATGTCATGTTGCCTGGCGAGCACTGCTACCGAATACGTTCCAATTTTATTTGCAACGTCTCCATTGGCGGCAATGCGATCCGCGCCGACGATAACCGCGTCGACCAGTCCCTGATGCATGAAGGATCCCGCCATATTGTCGGATATAACGCGAACGTCGATATCGTCTTTCCAGAGTTCCCATGCGGTGAGCCGCGCTCCCTGCAGGAATGGCCGCGTTTCGTCCGCCAGCACTTTCAGACGCTTGCCGCCTTCGACTGCGGCGCGAATCACGCCGAGCGCCGTTCCGTAGCCGGCTGTCGCGAGAGCGCCCGCGTTGCAATGAGTCAGTACCGTTCCAGAAGAAGGCAACAGGTCCGCGCCGAACTGCCCCATGCGCATATTGCTTTCGATGTCTTCGCGATGGATCGCTGCAGCCTCTTCGACAAGACGCGCGGAAATTGCGGAGTGAGTTTTGCTTCCTCCGGCTGCCTCGACGAAAGTCTTTTTCATTCGATCCAGCGCCCAGAACAAATTTACAGCGGTCGGCCGGGTAGCGCCAATCGTGGTGACGATGATGTCGAATTCCTTGCGAAGGTTGTCGATGGATGTCGCGCGGGAGTCCCGCACACCTAGAGCCACGCCCATTGCGGCTGCCACTCCGATTGCCGGCGCTCCGCGTACGACCATGTCGCGAATGGCTTGGGCAACCTCTTCATAGGTCCGAAAGAGAGGGTACTCTTCCACGGTCGGAAGCTTGCGCTGATCGATCATGCGCACCCCTTCGTCGGTCCACTCCACTGTCTTGATCAAAGTACTTCCTCTTTTGTAGGGGCGGTTGTGACCGCCCAAGAATTTTCGAACGTAGAGATTGTGGGCGGTCATAGAACGCCCTTACCGTCAGCCCCGCCTTGCGAGCTCTCTATTCTATGCTACAGTGACTATTCGCATGAACTCGAAGTACGAAGCTGTCATTGGTCTCGAGTGTCACTGTCAGCTCCTCACCCATTCCAAATTATTTTGCTCGTGTTCCACCAGTTTCGGTGAATTCCCAAACATGAACACATGTCCGGTGTGCCTGGGTCTGCCAGGCGCATTGCCGGTGCTGAATCGTGTCGCGGTGACCATGGCGATCAAGGCAGGTCTGGCACTCCACTGCACGATCAACAGGGAATCCCAGTGGTCCAGGAAAAATTATTTCTATCCTGACCTCCCCAAGGGGTACCAGATTTCGCAGTACGACAAACCGATCTGCGAACACGGCTACATTGAACTTTCAGAGACTCCAGGCGATGGGACTCGAAAGAAGATTGGCGTTCAGCGAATCCACATGGAAGAAGATGCCGGAAAATCCATCCACGAGGGACTTCCGGATTCCAATCGCAATACATCCTTGGATTTCAACCGCAGCGGTACTCCATTGATCGAAATCGTGACCGCGCCGGATATTCGATCCTCGGACGAGGCTCACGACTACCTTTCTAGGCTGAAGCAGATTCTGGAATTTCTTGATGTCTGCGATGGAAACATGGAAGAGGGCAGTCTGCGCTGTGATGCGAACGTTTCTGTTCGCCGCAAGGGTGCGAAGAAATTCGGTACGCGCACTGAACTTAAGAACATCAATTCTTTCCGCTTTGTTCAAAAAGCCATCGACTACGAAATCGATCGTCAGATCGACGTGATCGAAGGTGGCGGGCGCGTCATCCAGGAAACCCGCCTCTGGAACAGCGCCGAAGAGCGGACGGTATCGATGCGCAGCAAGGAAGAAGCGCACGATTACAGGTATTTTCCCGATCCGGATCTTCCCCTTCTTGTGCTCGACGGCGAGTGGTTGAAAACCGTCGAGCAATCCATGTCGGAACTTCCGGAAGTGCGGCGCAACCGGTTCGTGAACGAGTACGCGCTTTCCGAATACGATGCCGGCGTTCTCACCATGACGAAAGCTCTCGCGGATTATTTCGAACAGGCCGCAAAGCTCAGCGGACAGCCGAAGCCCGCAGCGAACTGGATCATGGGAGATCTGCTGAGATCTTACAAGGAAGCCGCGATTGATCTGAAGGACCTGTCCGCCTCGCCGGTGACGCCCAAAATGCTTGCGGACATGATCCTTTTGGAAAAGAAAGGAACAATCTCCGGCAAGATGGCCAAGACGGTCATGGAGGAAATGATTCAGTCGGGAAAGGACCCTCAGGTCATTGTTCAGGAAAAGGGTCTGGTTCAGATTTCCGATTCCGGCGAAATCGAAAAGATCGTAAAAAAAGTTATCGATGGCAACCCCCAACCTGTGGCTCAATACAAATCCGGGAAGACAGGAACGTTCGGATTTCTGGTTGGTCAGGTGATGAAGGCGACACAGGGACGGGCGAATCCTCAGGCCGTGAATGAACTGCTGAAGAGCATGCTCGAGGAGACTTAATGGCTGTCGAAGAAGGAACTCGTAAGCGGATTTCCGATTTTTATCGCGAAGAATTTCTCAGACATAAGATCCGGCTGGAATATCAGCGGCCATTTTTCGCTGAGAACACGTATGAGGAAATTGAATCGATTCTCGATCGCGTGATTTCCGAAATCGACAAGATCTGCGAAGTGGAAAACTTCGAATCCTTCGCCAGTCATTTACTGCACCGGTTTGATGTCGTGACCAATCTCTCAGTCTCTAAAGTCGATCCCGCCTACCGAGTCCACTGAAGACGCTAATCAGTAGTCCTGGAGAAAATTAGCAGGAGCGGAGTGTGCGGCAAGGGCGGTCTATGACTGCCCTTGCACCCTCGAACTTGAGATTGCGGGCGGTCATCAACCGCCCTACGGGGCAAAGTTTATTTTGCTGGTGCCGATGGCGTCGGAGCGGGTGTCGTTGCGCCGCGTCCCGCCGCAGGTGGAGTGGTGGCGGGTGTCGTTGCGCCACGTCCTGCCGCAGGGGGAGTCGCGGCGGGTGTCGTTGCGCCACGTCCTGTCGCTGGTGCCGCCGATGCCGGGCTCGCTCCTCGAGCTGGAGCCGCAGTGGCGCCTTTCGCATTCAAGCGCGTTTTGATTTCGTCCGTGATATTGCATTCCTTGGCGGAGTAAACAACGGGACTGTTCGGCGCGGAAAGATCGTAAACGATGCTGTATCCTTTTTCGGTCGCCAGATCGTTCATGGTCTTCTGTGCCACTTCCATCACGGGACCTAGGAGTTCATCGCGATAACCATCGACGTCCTTCTGGGCGTCTTCACTGGTGCGAGTCAGCTCCGTTTTTTTGTCCGTAATACTCTTGTTCAGGGCCTGAAGGACCGCCTGACTGGCAAGTGCCTGCTGCGCCTGAAGTTTCTTCTCGTTGCCATCAATATCGGCTTTGATCTTGTCGAGCTTGTCGGTCCATTCCTTTACCCGGGCATCGAATTTTGCGGCCTTTTCCTTGCCTTCATTCGATCCGGTCACTGCTTCCTGCATGTCCACGACGACGATCTTGCATTGGGCGAAACCCATTGCGCTGAACGCCATCATGCCAGCCACAACCGCGGCCGCCTTTACCAATTGCCTCATTCTCTCCCCCTCCCGGTGGGCTAATGCCCGAAACGACCCGCATATTGTATGTCAAGAAAGCGGCCGTGTGGAAATTCAGACTGAAATCATGACGAAACGTTACCGAAACCGCCTGCTTTCTCAAAGTTGTGAGCCACTTGCAGCAGCAGCGATTCCTGAAAATGATTCGCAATCAGCTGCA
>Ga0070664_100000294_pt1 | contig 36240 bp, 29 predicted proteins | sample KBSC73metaG_FD_65863 | JGI IMG/M metagenome (GOLD analysis project Ga0070664, IMG submission 65863) | Corn rhizosphere microbial communities from Kellogg Biological Station, Michigan, USA - KBS C7-3 metaG | ecosystem: Host-associated > Plants > Roots > Rhizosphere > Soil ... | reverse complement strand
TCTCGGGCATATAGGAATACACGAATCGAGTCTTTGAGTGCGGGCGGAGTGCCGTCGCCGCTCACGATGACCACGCCGGGAATCTGCGTGAATGGCAGTTCAATCTGAAGGTTCGTTGTCTGGGTGCCAACTTCAATTTCTTGTTTAACGGAGTAGCTTCCGGGCGGGCTGATCTCGAGGACGTAACGGCCCGGCAACACACCTGGAATTTGAAATATCCCGTTCGCGCCGAGAGAAACCACTCGAATCCCGGCCTGCGAAAGTATGCGGGCCTGAATATCCTCGGCTGTCGGCTTTAGCGGGCTCGCTCCACTGGGCAGGGTGGCGCTGGACAACAGCGCCGCACCCTGCGGTCTTCCACGCAGTTCATAAGCACTATTGCCCGGCAGAGGTTTCAGGCTGATTTGTGCCTGGCCGATCAGAGCACCGGTTTGATCGACGGCTTTGCCGTGTACTTCGGATCCGGCGGAGACGTTCAATTCGATTCCCGTTTGATCCGTATTCCCGACCTTTATCGGCAGATTGAATGAAACAATATTCGGATCGTAAACCTGCAGATATTGGTTGCCGGCAGTCACGGCGAAAAACTCGAATGAACCATTGTCGTGGATCTGCGCCGTGACGGGGGCACTGGACACTTCGCCGAAGCTGCCGCGGCTCGTCGTGGGAAAATAATCGCAGCAAATCGATAATGATTCGATTTGACGACCAAGCCCTGTTGTGGCATCGACGACGCGCCCGCTCACGCGAGTACGAACAAACAGCATCTCGGAAACCTGCGTCGTTCCGCCATCCTCCACGATGATCGTTGTTGCGCGCCGTACATCGTCCACGCCGGGATGAAACAGCGGGCTGTCCATGCGGCCGGTCATGATGTGATAGCGGCCGGGTGGAACATTTTCAATTCGATATCGACCGTCGCTATCGGTTTGCACAATCGCCTGAAGAACGTCTCCTGCGTCGGTTCCGTCGGCAGGCACTACTGCGACTCGAACCGAGGTCATCGGTGCGCCTTCATTCGTCCGCAGAACTCCCGTCACCGTGCCGCCGGGCAAATGGATGGCCTGAGGCGTTTGTATCAGGAACGTCATCATCATGACGACGATCGTTACGAACTCGAACATGAGCATCACTCCTGCCGGCACGATATCCCGAACGACGTCGAAGCTCAATGGCGCTTTGCATGGCGTGTGCGAACCACATTGGCGATAATTACTGCGTGGAGCATCCGGAATTTATCACCCTGCAAATGGCCAGATTCGATTTGTTGCGCGCGGTCAGCGACCTGAGGGACGTTGGGACGCCGGGAATGCTTTACTGCGGAGTAGGCGCCGACACTCGAGCGGCCGGCACCGAACCGGTATCTCACATGGCATTCGTGTTTCTCATCCTCGGCCTCCACAAGGATGCCGGCTCCGCACATCATTTCTTTGAAGCGCGCCATGCCGCAGCGCCATGGTTGCGTATCGCTCTGGAGTCCTGGTCGGCCGTACTTCAGCCGACACGGCATAAAGGCGAAGCGAACTATTTGAATCGTGAGAAGCCCGGGCCGCTGTTCGAGGTACTGGCTCCGGAACTTTCACCCACGGATCCATTCGTCGCGATCACGACGTCGGGATGGAATATCGAAAAAGGACATGACACGAAACGTGTGAACCGTTTCTCGACAGGGGTTAATGCCGTACGCATGGCCATGACCGGGGTGGACGGTCTGCATTCCCACCAGTCGTTTTATTTTCCGCGCGTACTTGAATACGATCAAATCACCGTTACATTCTGGCGCAATGACGATGCCGCCAGCGCGTATTTGTACGGTCCCGGAGTGCATCGATTGCAGATGGATCGCCAGCGCGACAAGAAATTTGCAGACCGAACCTCGTTCACGCGCTGCATCGTATTGCGAAGCGAAGGTTCGTGGTACGGACGCGACCCGATGGCTTGGGATTAACGTCCGTCCGGGTGCCGCGCCAATACATGCCGATACGATGAATAACAGTTCGGACCAGATCAGGCACCGGCGGATGCGGAATAGGCGAAACGCGTTCACATTTGACGCCCGAGATACGCGCAGGTAGGCTGTAGCGCACAATCCAAAACAAAGGAGCAAGACATGCGTAAGGTTGTGCCAGTCCTCTCCGCAGTAGCGTTGATTGTTCTAACAATGGTGACAGCTTCAGCCCAGGCGCCCGCGGCCGGCCAGGGACGCGGGCAAGCGGCTGCGGCTCCTGCCCGACCTGTAGGCGTCGATGCCGCGACGGCGAAAAAGATGGTTGCCGCTGCGGAGGCCGCAGCAATTGCGCTCAATGCACCAATGGCGATCGCTGTCGTCGACGGCAACGGCGACCTTGTCTATTTCGAGCGGATGGATGGCGCTTCGGCTCGGGCGGTGACAAGCTCACAGGGAAAAGCGCGGGCCGCTCTGCTTCTCGGCGTTCCGACCAAAGAAGCCCAGGACGCCATCGCCGCGGGCAAACCGATTCCGGTGACGCTGACCACCCCGCCAGCGGGTGCGTGGGAACTCACGATTGGACAGGGCGGACTTCCGATACTCAAAGATGGGAAAGTTGTCGCTGCGATGGGGTGCGGGGGATCCCTGCCAGCGAATGATGAAAAGATCTGCCAGGCCGGAATCGATGCGATGAAGAAGTAGGGCAGACATTTAGTGCGAAGTGCTGTAGTCGCGGCCTGTGACGCCCCATCTATATGCAGAAGAGCGGTGGTTGGGGAAGAAAGGCTGATTCCAGACGAAAAACCAGTTCCAAACCCGGGACCTCAGAGGCCGGGTACGACGTTCATTTCGTTGTGTCCAATTCGTTGACACACCCAGCAGGCTTTGAACTGCCGGTTGTGTGAGCAGCCTGCTTGTTGGATTTCACGAACTGGTTCGATCCCTTGAGCAACAACTCGGCAAGTTGGCCCTTCCAGATTCAGGCAGCGAATGCCGTCGACGCTTCCTTGATCGCCGGTATCCGCCGATCTCCGCCGGAATTAGACGAAGACGAGCGGCGCGATTACAGCACGCTGCCGGGACCGCCTTTGGCTGCCCCTAGCGAAGTACTTGACTTAATCTCTCCAAGTAAATATTGTCCTCGCAATCATTGCGGGCAGGACGTGGACAGGTTGCATCCACGAAGAAGCGACCAACACCACCTGCTGAGCACACTAATTTTTCCACGGGGTATCTGCTGTTTTCCCAGAACAGAGATGGCTAGAGGCGATATGCCAATGACTGCGGTGCGGGCCCTGAATTCTCCCAGGTCGCTTCGGATCACCACCGCTGGTCTGCGATTCGAACGTTAAGCGCAAAGATCTTTCTTCCCGGGGGGGACATTCAAATGTTGAAGACAGCGGCACTGCTCGTATTGGCGACATTACTTTGCGGGGGAATCCTGTTAGCGCAAAGCAGCAATGCGACAATTACCGGATTCGTCCAGGACACAACTCAGGCCAACATGCCCGGAGTTACCGTTACCGCAACAAACACACAAACAGGAATTGCTTCTACGACGTTATCCAATGAATCGGGAAGCTACACGATTCAGAGCCTTCTTCCTGGCACATATAAATTAAGTGCGGCACTCACGGGTTTCCGGACACAGACGATTACGGATGTTGTGTTGGGCTCCAGCGTCACGGCGCGGTACAACTTCAAACTAGACGTTGGGCTGTCTTCGTCGACCGTGGATGTCACCGCGGTCGCTTCAAACGCCATTACCGAAGCGTCATCCACCATCGGCCAGGTCCTCGATCAAAAGTCTTTGACGGACCTTCCACTTGTCAGCAACAACGTCCTCGATCTGATGAAAACGATGGCGGGTGTGCGCGGAACCGGGCTGGGAGAAAACACGACATTTGCGGGAGTCACCACTGGAATGGTGAACACGTCTCGAGACGGAATGAGCGTTCAAGAAGGGCGTTACGCAGCAGGCGTGGGATCCACGACTCTGATGAATCCGGATATGGTCGGCGAACTCCGAGTCATTCTGGCTCCTGTCGACGCCGAGCTGGGCCGTGGCAATGGCCAGGTCCAGATCCTCACTCGATCCGGCACCAATGCGCTGCACGGTGCTGCGGTATGGTCGGTACGCAATTCGGCGCTGGATGCGAACACGTGGGTCAACAATAGGGCGGTCGTCAACGGTGTGTGGAAACCGACGCAGCCGACGTGGATCAATCGGCATCAGGCGACCGTGAGTGTCGGCGGTCCCGTCATCAAGAACAAGACCTTCTTTTTCACCTTGTATGACCAGCAGCTGGAGCGTCAGCGGAATACCGCAAAACCGGTGGTGCTTACCGAGTGCGCCAGAAACGGGATCTTCCGTTACTGGGAAGGCTGGGGAAACGGGAACATCCTGACGGCGACCAATACATCCGCAGCGGCTCCGACGATTGCTTCGGTGGACTCGTTTGGAAATCCCCTGCGGCCGGCGACGAATCCCAATGGAACACCGTACACAGGCCAACTGCGCTACTTCAGCGTCTTTGGCGCCGTCACCAATACGCCGGTAATGCCGGATTGCTCGGACGCCCAGATTTCGTCAACTCCGTTTGATAGCAACCGCACCCAACAGGATCCCGCGGGCATTACTCAGAGGTACCTCACGGTCATGCCGCATGCGAATATATACGATGTTGGAGATGGTTTGAACACGGCGGGCTCTCAGTGGGTGCGCCGTGGACATAACAGCGGCGAATTCGGGTTGGCGAATGGAACCGTTAACGATACCGATCGCAAGCAGATCAACCTCAAGGTGGATCACAATTTCAATCCATCGAATAAGGTCGCTGTGAACTACAGCTACGAATGGATCGACGCAGATAGCATAAGCGGTGGAGCCGCGAGTGCATGGCCTGGATACTACCCAGCGCAAGTGATCCGGCGCCCGAGGGTTTTCACTGTCAACTTTACATCGACGGTCCTCGGCAATAAGTTGAACGAAGCGCGTTTCGGATATCGCGCGAACAAGCACGTGATCTGGGCTCCATGGGAAGTCACCGATTCCAGCAAGACTGAAGTTCCGCAGTCGCTGTTGCTTCAGGGAGGACAGGGTTTTCCGATTGCATACTCGCCAGCGGCCGTCGGAGCGATGTCCACCAACAACTACGTGTGTATGACGAATTGTTTCCAACAGGGCAACCGCACACCTCTGTATGACTATGCGGATACGTTCAGCTGGAGCAGGGGAAAGCATTCTTTCAAGGCTGGAGCAGATGTCCGGTATGGCTATACCAGCGGTTCGGAAACGCCAACGGCTCCCATACCTCGCGCCACCGGCGGTCAACAAACATCGACCGCCAATCAATCGTTCGCGGGCAACGCCCTGCTGCCAGGACTCGTGGCCGCGAATCAGACCACCGCGAACCAGCTTCTTTCCTTTCAGTCGGGATCTGTCGCTTCCGCGTTCCAATATTACTTCCTCCAGCAGTCGGAGGATCTGCACTGGGATAACTACATGACCGTTCCGGGGCATCGCAAAATCACCGAACCCCACCAGAATGACTGGGACCTTTTTTTCAAGGATGACTGGAAGATCTCGCCATCACTGACTCTGAATCTCGGACTGCGTTATGAATACTATGGCGTGCCATATGAAGGACACGGACTCACCGTCGGTCCGGTCGGCGGGGGCCACGCCTTGTTTGGAGTTTCCGGCCGCAGTTTCGATACATGGCTGAGACCGGATAACCCGGTCGATACGAATTTGATGACTCAGGTCGAATTTGTGGGGCCGAAGACAGTCAACGAAGGTCGGTCCATTTACAAAAAGGATTGGAACAACTTTGGACCGGCGATCGGCTTTGCCTGGACGGTGCCGTGGTTTGGAGACAAACACCCCACCGTTATCCGCGGTGGCTATCAAATGACCTATGAAGGCTCCGGACGCCTGGGAAATTACAGCAATTACCTCTTCTCCAATCCGGGTTTCCTGAATCAGGCGATCACCAATGGACCGTTGGACGGGTCGTACTTCAGCGCGCAGATTCTCCCGTCGCTCGTTCCGATCGCGCCGACCGTTCAACCCATGCAGCCTGTTCCGCTTCTCAAGACAAACCAGGCCATCTACGCCTACGAGTACGATTTCAAGACTCCCAACATTCAGAACTTCACGCTGTCGGTGAACAGAGATCTGACGCGGAAGATCAACCTGGATGTGCGGTATGTCGGCACGCGGGGAACGAGTCTGCTGGGAACAATCAACATCAACGCACCCGATGTTTTCTATAACCCGGCATTGTTTGATGCCCTCCAAAGAACGCGGGCCGGAGAAAATGTCGAGTTGTTCGACCAGATCTTCATGGGTCTGGCAATAACCGGGACGACTCCGGTCAATGGAACCACGCAACGTGGTTCCGAGCAGATGCGCAACAACACGACGTTCCGGGCGGATCTCGCCAATGGCAACTTCTTCAACCTGGCAAATTCGCTCAACACTTACAACGGAACCGGAAGTGGTGCTGTTCCGGCAACGGTGGCCGGTGAAACGGGAACGGTACTTCGTCGCGCCAATCGCGGGTTTAACGTGGAGGGCGGAACACCAATAGCGGGAGGGCCGGTCATTGCTGCGGGCTTGTATCCTGAAAACTGGATCGTTTCCAATCCTCAGTTTGGCAACGATCGGTATTGGATGAACTCCGGATCGTCCAATTACCACTCGCTTCAGGTTCAGACAACATTCAAGCCCATCACCGGACTCAGTGTGCAGATGACCTACGTGTTTTCAAAGGCGCTGGAAATTGCGGGCGTCAACGGAAACGGCGGAGGTCTGACCAGCGGCGATCCGGTTTATACCAATCCCGCAGAACGGGCGAAGGACTATGCGCTCGCTCCGAATAACGTCACTCACGACTTCCGGTCGTTCGGTACATTCGAATTGCCGTTCGGCCCGAACAAGCTCGTTCTCGGAAACAGCAGGGGAATCGTGGCTCGCATCGTCGAACGCTGGCAGACGAGCTTCATTGCGAATGCCAGTTCGGGTCAGCCGGCCAGCCTTGTTGCGGCGAATATGCTGTATGGAAATGGCGTCGCCGACATCGTAAATCCCTACGATATCCATCAGGGAAGCGTTTCCTGGAATGGACAGTTTGGGAATTATTATGGCTCCGGCACGCTGGGCAAAGTTTCCGATCCTCAGTGTGCCGCGGAAGCGGCATCGCTGCGCGCGTTCTGCACCCTGCAAGCCGTTACGGATGCTGCAACAGGCAATATCCTGTTTCAGAATCCCGCTCCCGGAATGCGTGGAAACGAGGGCCGTCAGACGATCAACCTGCCGGGTTCGTGGACATTCGATGCGGCAATGAGCAAGGCCGTTCACGTGACCGAATCGGTAGTCTTCCAGATTCGCCTTGATGCGACCAATATTCTGAACCATCCGGGAATTTCCAGCCCCACTCTGGATATCAATAATACGAACGCTTTCGGCTTGATCACTTCTAAGGACACGTCCCATCGGGAGTTCCGAGGCACGATGCGGCTGACGTTCTGATTAGGGGAACTGAAATGAGGGGACAGTCCCCTCATTCGCTCCGGGAAACTGCAATTCGAGAGTACATTTTGCGAATGAGGGGACTGTCCCCTCATTTCCTTCTTCAGACGGAGACCAATAACAGTGTTTGATCGTCGTGAGGTTCTTCGCCGGCCGCAAAAGCTTCAACATCCTGGATGACACTGCGGAGCAGGTCCCGGGACGATTGTTCATGCGAACGGGAGAGCGCGTTGCAGAGTCGGGGCAATTCGTACATTTCGCCTCGCGAGTTTTCTCTTTCGGTAATGCCATCGGTATAAAACAGTACACGGTCACCGGGCTGCAGGAATTGTTCGGAACGTGCAATTTCGGGCATCTCCATGATGAGCAGCGGAAGGGTGCCTTCAAACTGCAGTGGTTCGACGGTGCCTCCGCGCAGCAGCAGCGGTGCGGGATGTCCGGCACATGACATCGAAAGCTTCCGACTGGTGCTGTCCATCACAGCATAGAAGACCGTTGCCAGAAGAGAAGATCCCCAGAGAAACCTGAATTGGCTATTGAGATGATGCAGCAGGGCCGGTGGATCCACCGGAGGCACCGGGCTCGCGTGAAATGCGGCTCGAATCATCGCCATGATGATGGCCGATGTGGCGCCGTGCCCTGAGACATCGGCGATCATCACTCCACATTGCCCATCCGGCAGCGAGACCACATCGTAGTAGTCTCCGCCCACGTAGCGGCTGGTTTGATAGTAGGCTTCAAACGTCAGGCTTCCGATCCGCGGCAATTTTCGAGGAAGAATCATGCGTTGCATTTCCGCGGCGCTGGAGAGTTCGCGATCCAGCGAATCCCGGCTCAGGCGCACCTCTCGCTCCAGTTGCTGCTGAATAAGGTGGGTCGACACCCGCGCAATCACTTCGTCCGCCTGTATGGGTTTCGTGATGTAGTCCGCGGCTCCCATTTCCAGTCCGGCGACTTTATCGGCCACTTCTCCGAGAGCGGACAGGAATATGACGACGATATGGTTCGTCGCCGGATTTGCCTTGATTGCGCGGCACACCTCGAATCCATCGATGCCTGGCATCATCACATCCAGAAGGATAAGATCCGGACGGGCACGTTCCGCGATTTCGATTGCAGGTTCCCCGCCGGTCGCAACGAGAATCCGATGGCCCGTTCCGTCGAGTGTTCTCATGAGGACCTGCAGGTTTACCGGACTGTCGTCGACAATCAGGATCGTTGCCGGTTTTGGCGTGAGCTTTGGAGGAGTTCTAAGTTGCTTCACGCGTTATCCCGATCGTGAATGCGTTTGGAAATTGCCAGCAGTGCCGGAAAATCAAAAGCCGAAGTGAGCCGTCCGATATGCATTCCGAAAGCGGCTTCTGAGGAGCCCAGCGAAGAGAGCTCCAGAGCGATGTGATCCAGTTCGGAAACGTTTCCGATCGACGCGGCCTCCTTCAATCGCACGGCGAAGTCGGCCATGTGAGAGCCTGTCGGAAGGTCGACGCCTTCGCTGGTCGGAACGTTCTCTGACGAATCGACGAAGCGCACATGAAGATGCTGCTGGAGCTTTCGAAACAGATGCTCGGCTCGGATCGGCTTCACGATGAAATCCACACAACCTTCATCCATGGCAGCCTGCCGGGAATTTTCGAACGCGCTGGCCGTCACCATGATAACGAAGGTCTTTTCCATTCCGGGTTCGGCGAGAATGCGCCGCGTTGCAGTAAGGCCGTCGAGATCGGGCATTCTGAGATCCATGAGTACAAGATTGGGACGATATTTGAGAGTCAGTTCCACTGCTTCAACTCCGCCGGATGCTGTAATGACCTGAGCCCCGGCGCTCTCCAGCAGACTTGCAAGAATACGCCGATTCACCGTGCTGTCATCGGCGACCAGGATTGTCAGATTCGAGTCCGGCGCAAGGTGCGAACCCAGAGCAGGTTCGGCTTCGTCTGGCGCTGCAAGAATGGAGGCTTCTGCCGTGATCAGCGGAATATCAAAGAAGAAGGAACTTCCTTCGGTGACTTTGCTCTCAACCGTCAGTTTGCCGCCCATGGCCTGGACCAGTCTCCTGCTGATGGAAAGGCCGAGTCCCGTGCCGCCTGCCGCAGTCCCATCGGTGGTCTGCCGGAATTCTTCAAAGATGTAGGTTCGTTGCTCCTCCGAAATTCCAATTCCAGTGTCGCGCACTTCGAAGGCGAGCCGGTCGTTTCCCTTCCTCGAAACGATCAGCGTGACCCCGCCGATCGGGGTGAATTTGACGGCATTGCCCAGCAGGTTCAGCAACACCTGCCGCAGGTGACGTCCGTCAACGACGACGCGCGCCGGCAAATCCGGAGCCAACTCCACATCGAATCGGAGGCCCTTCCGCCGTACAGGCTCGGCAATGACGTAGCTAAGATCGACAGTGAGCTGTCGAAGATCGGTAGGCACTGGCTCCAGCGTCATCTGTCCGGCCTCGATCTTCGAAAGATCGAGTACATCATTAATGAGATCCAGAAGATGGCTGCCACACTTTGAAATCGCATCGAGAGACTCTCTCTGATCCGCGGTCAGAGTCGGACTGCGCTGCATCAGCTGAGCATATCCAAGCACTCCGTTCAACGGCGTGCGGAGTTCATGACTCATGTTCGCGAGAAATTCACTTTTTGCGCGAGTCGCCGCTTCCGCCGATTCCTTGGCTTGTTTCAGTTCCTGCTCGCGCTGTTTGCGCGTTGAGATATCGCGGATAAAGGCTCCGAAGAAATACCGATGATCCGAACGAATCGGATTGGTGATCGTGATTTCGATCGGGAACTCACCGTTATGCCGGTGCAGCGCGGTCAGTTCCAGGGTTTGGTTGACGACAGGCGCTTCGCCGGATTCAAGAAAACGGCGGAGTCCCTTGCGATGCCCTTCACGAAAGGCATGAGGAATGATGATGTCCGACATGTTCTTGCCGAGAACTTCATCGGAGCTCCAGCCGAATATTTTGGAGGCCTGAGCATTCCACGAAACCACTTCCCCATTCGAGTTCATGCCGACGAACGCATCATGCGCCGTGTCGATGACATGGCGGGCACGCAGTTCGCTTTCGGCAAGCCGCAGATTCGCTTCCCGCCGATCGGCATCGGTAATCGCGAGTACAAGAAGATTGGCCACGGAAAGGGCGAAGTTTTGATCTTCCACCGTCCAGTGACGCGTTCCTCCAACGTGCTCCAGACACATGACGCCGGTGACGGACCGATTCTGATGCAATGGGACATCCAACATCGCGCCAATACCGTTCGGCGCAAGATACGACTCGGAAAACTCGGAGGTCGACGGGTTCTGGTGTGCGTCGTCCGCCGCAATCAGCCGGGCATTCTCCACGGCGGTAAAGTAAGCAGGGAAGTCTGCACGACGGATGATCTGGCCGCTGCTGTGCTGTCGCGACTTCGCATCGTACAAGTCAATACAGTGGATCGCAAGCCGATCTTCGGAGAACTGCCACATGCTGGCGCGCTGTACGTCAATGGTGTGTCCGCACGTTTCAAGAATCTCGGGAACGCGGTCTTCCAGGATGACGTCGGACGTCTGGCGTTCCATCAGCGTGGTCAGTGCCGCGCTCTGCGCCGTCAGCCGCTGTTCGCTTTCGCGGAGTGCGCGTTCCGCGCCAACCTGGTCGGTGACATCCTGGATTGCCGTGAGAATGACAGGAGAATTGTCGTGTGTCATTTTCTGGGAGGACACCGCGGCCCAGAATGTTCCGCCGGTCCGTGTTCTCAGCTGCACCAGGTGATTGGCTTGTCCATCCTTCGCGATGCGCTCCGCAAACTGCGCGCGTTCGTTTGGATTTACATAGAAATCGGGAGCCGAGAGCGCCGTCGGATCCGCGTCTCCCAGTCCAAACTGGCGAATGGCACTTTTGTTTGCCGCCTGAACCTTCCCGGTCGACAGGTTCGTCACAAATAGCGGAATCGGACTGTTGTTGAAGATGTGTTCGAATCGCGCTTCGCTATCCCGCAGATCCCTGTCTGTGGAAGTCTGCGCCTTTTCCAGTTCCCGTACCCGGAGCCGCAGCACCGCAAAGGTAGTCAGCGCCACACAGGCGCTGAAGGCGGCGAAGAGCACAGGAAATGCGAATCGGGAAACCAGAATCTTCGATTGAAGCGTCATGTCCAGGAGCACGGCAGACACACCGATAACCAGGGCAATCCCGACGATGTTCTTAATGCGAATCAGGGGCTCTCCCTCCCTTGTCCGTTTTTCAGCGGTGCCATTGTAAACCAAACCGATGGTGACGGCTTATGGGTAGGTTATACCGGAGAGATGTTCGGATGAGGATGGCCCGAAAGGCCGGGTGAGGGGTACAAATCAAGAGATTTAGGGGGTACCCCTCAGCCGGTGCTTCGCATTACCTGAAACGTCTTTACCCAAACGGATTTTCGTCGGCGCTCGGACCGTAAATCGACGGCACCGGCACGTCGAGAATCCGCAGGTACACGGATAGCTGCCCGCGATGGTGATAGAGATGGTTCATCATGACAGAGCGAATAAACGCCGCTCGAGGAATCGACATGATGGCTTTCCCGTTTCGAGTCAGACTCCATGTCGCGGCGAGCCGTGCATCATCCATTTTGAGGAGCGATTCCCTGGCGGTGCCCAGGCTTTTGGAAAAAGTATCCAAGACTTCCTGATGATCTTTGGGCTCCGCCTGCTGGAATCCGGGCGCCTCGAAGGTGTCCGGCGTAGCGGCCGCGGCGATAGCTCCGGGAACAGTCGCAATGTGCAGCGCCAGCTGGCCCAGCGAGAACGATTTCGGATGAGGCTTCCACCCAAGTTTGTCTGCCGGTACGCGATCGAGAACGCGTTTGGTGGTTTGTGCTTCCTGTTCGACTTCCATCCACAGTGTGTTTGCAATACTCATAAATGTTCCTTTTGAATCTTTTATTGAACCGCGGACGAACTCCGAACTGGAGACTCGGCCCGAAGTGCGATTTTTGAATTGATGTACGTCCAGCCATGCGAAACGCCTTTGCGATGCTCCTCGGAGAGCAGGCCGAGCGCGGTATGGCGAAACGTGATGAGGGTGCCGCCGGGCTCTTCAGTCAGTCGATACTGCACGTTCGACACAAACGGTGAAGAAGCGAAGAGCGGCCCGGTAAATTCGAGCAGCGTTGGCCGCTTGATGGCCTGTACCGTAGCCCAGTAGTGCCCGTTGGAATTCCCGAGATCGCGGAACCAGCGCCCACCTGGCCAGGGTTCGAGCTTCATCGGCAGCGGCGTGCCTTCCGGCGTTTCGTTATAGGGGCCGAGCTGTTCGAGCAGAGCTTCGAACGTTTTGTCGAGCGATGCTTTGACGTGAATTTCCTGGCTGATGTTCAGCAGCAGGTCGTCCATGGATTTAATTGGTGTTGTCATATTCTCCTCTCTGATTGGTTAAGATTTCTTTTCAGCGCGCTCCTTGATGCGGAGGAGCTGGCGGCTCCACAGCCGCTCGAAGGTTTGAGTCCATTCGTACAGCGGGCGAAGCGCCGCCGCTTCCGTTCGGTAGAGCATGTTCTGGCCGTCCCGGCGGGCGGAGACCAGACCAACCTCTTTTAATACGCGTAGATGTTTGGACACCGATGGCTGTCCCATTCCAAGCGCGTCCACAATTTCGCCAACTGTCCGTTCCTCGAAGGCGAGGAACGTGAGAATGTCGCGCCGCCGCGGTTCAGCGACTGCGTTGAAAGCATCGGAGGTCGTGGTGGCTCGTGGCATAGTGCTAATATATACCCATATAGGAATATGTAAAGCGCAAAACGCAATGCCGGCATAACGTAACGAATCCTTTCCGTCGATTTCAAGATCCGGTGCCCTGGTGACAATCCCCTTGCAGGGGTGTGACTGCGATTTCATAATGCTCTCCAACAAAGGAGAACCCGCTATGTCTCGACCCACTACTGTGGCTACCGCTTCGTTCGCGATGGCTCTCGCACTGGCTCTGGTTATTGCAGTGTTTGGCCAGGTGTTGCCACAGGGCGTTCGGCAAATGGCCTCGATGGGAGGCATCACGGAGTACGACTTCCCAAACGGACTGAGGGTGCTGCTGTATCCCGATGCGTCGCAGCCGAAAATCACCGTGAACGTGACATATCTGGTGGGCTCCCGGCATGAAGGGTATGGCGAGACCGGTATGGCGCACCTGCTGGAGCACATGAACTTCATCGAGTCGACAACAGGCCGTAAGTTCAAGGACGAACTCGAAGCTCACGGCGCGAACTGGAATGGGACGACGTCCGAGGACCGCACAAACTACTACGAAACAGTTACTGCAAATGACGACAATCTTCGATGGGCGCTGGGTATGGAAACCGAACGGATGTCGAATGTGAAGTTCACCAAACAACTGCTCGACACCGAGATGACAGTGGTTCGCAATGAGTTCGAGCGCGGCGAAAACAATCCTGCATCGATACTGGATGAACGTGTGTGGTCGACCGCCTACCTCTGGCACAACTACGGCAAGTCGACAATTGGATCGAAGGACGACATCGAAAAAGTACCGGTGGACCGACTGGAAGCCTTCTATAAGAAGTACTACCAGCCGGATAACGCGGTGCTTATCATCACGGGGCAGATCGATGCATCGAAGACGCTCGCCATGGTTGCCGATACCATGGGAAAGCGACCGCGACCCAGCCGAGTGCTGGATCAACCCTACACAGTCGAGCCGCCGCAGGATGGCGAACGCTCGGTAACGCTGCGGCGCGTAGGAACAAATCAAAACCTGATTGTCGCTTTTCATGCGGTTGCCGCGAGCCATCCGGATGCGGCTGCAATTCAGGTTCTTGCCGGTGTGATGAACGGAGCAGGCGGCGGAGGACGTGGTGGTCGCGGCGGAGGCCGCCCGGACGGGCGTCTGGGCAAGGCGCTCGTCGATCCGCAGCTTGCGCAGTCGGCCAACATGCAATTCGGTTCAATGCATGATCCAGGGTTGATCGAAGTGATGGCGACGCTTACCAAAGACCAGTCGCTCGATACCGTTCGCGACATCATTTACAAGACGCTTGAAGACGTCGTCAGGAACCCTCCCACCGCTCAGGAAATCGAAGCGGTCCGAACGCAGATGCTGCGCGGGCTCGAAAACAATCTGTCGAATCCGCAATCCATCGCCACCGGAGCGTTGAACTCGGCGATCGCGCAGGGCGATTGGCGTTTGATGTTTCTTCAACATGACCGGCTCTCGGACGTATCTTCGGCGGATGTGGTGCGCGTCGCAAAAGCTTACTTGAAACCGGCCAACCGGACCGTGGGCTATTACATTCCCGAAACGGAACCGGATCGTACGGTGGTACCGGCCGCACCGGATCTTGCCAAAACGCTCGACAACTATACGAGCACCGTCGCGGTGGCGCGCGGCGAAACGTTCGACCCTTCACTGCAAAACATCGACAGCCGCATCGTGCGCTCGAAGACTTCGAACGGCATGCGCATCGCGGTGCTGTCGAAGAAGACAGCCAATAACATGGTGACTGCGTCCATTGAGCTGCGGTTCGGTGACCAGTCGTCGCTCGCCAATCAAAGGCAGGCAGCGTCGTTCGCCGGTGGCCTGCTCATGATGGGGACGAAGACTCATACGCGGGTGCAGCTCCGCGATGAGTTTCGCAGATTGAATGCCCAGGTGAATGTCAGCGGCGGAATGTCGAATGCCACAGCGAGCATTACTGCGCCTGCGGACAATTTTCTTGCGGCAATGCGGCTGGCGGTGGAGATACTGAAGGAGCCCGCATATCTTCAGGACGAATTTGACCGGCTCAAGACGCAGCGGGAGAAACCGCTGGAGGTTCCTCTCACCGAACCGAACCAGCTGGCGAACGAACGCGTCACCCGTTATTTGAGTCCATTCACGAAGAACGATACCCAGTACTCTCCGACGCGTGAAGAACAACTGGCCGAGATTCGGAAAGCGACCGTGGATGAAGCGAAGAGATTTCACGATCAGTTCTATGGAGCGAACTTCGGGATCTTCGCGGTCGTCGGGCCAGTGGCGCCTGAAGACCTGCAGAAGGCCGCGGCGGATCTTCTAGGGTCGTGGAACACCGCCAGGCCATATAAGAGGATGGTCACCCCATTCAAAAAAGTCGTCGCGATCAACGAGAAGATTGAGACGCCTGACAAGGCGAATGCGCAGTTTCTGGCTGCTCAACGGTTCCAGATGTCGCAGGACGATCCCGACTATCCGGCGATCGTCCTCGCGAGCTACATGTTCGGTGAGCCCATCACCTCGCACATCGCCGACCGCATTCGTAATCGCGAAGGACTCAGCTACGGCGCAAACGCCCGTATCACGGCTCCCGCCGAGGGCGACGCGGCCACATTGACGGGAACGGTGACATTCAATCCGTCCGTCGGTCCGAAAGTGGAGTTCAGCTTCATGGACGAATTGAAGAAGGTATACAAGGACGGCTTTGCCGCAGACGAACTGGCCGAAGCGAAGAAAGCCTATCTGGAGGCTCGCATCATCGGCCGCTCCACCGATGCCGCGCTGCTGAACCTGATCACCTCCCACGAACAACTCGAACGGCCGTTTGCGTGGGACATGAACCTGGAAGACAAGATCCGCACGCTGACCCTGGATCAGGTCAATGCCGCCTTTCGCAAACACATCGATCCCAATGGCGTCTCGATCGTGAAGGCCGGAGATTTCAAGGCCGCCTCAGTGTTTCAGTAGGAAGATCAAAGAAGGTTTTGGAAACCGCGAGGAGACGTGATGATATTGCGTAATATCATTTGTTTGCTTGTCGTCTGTTCCGTTTCTATATTCGGCCAGCAAGTACCGGATCCGAATTTTGACGTAAAAGTTGGGCATCCGGCTTTCAGTCCGTCGAAACAACCGAAGGTTCTTTTCGATGAAGGCCATTTCAACTTTCACACCACGCCGTGATGGGCGAGGCGGCAATGCTCTCTGCGCAAATAGCCGGACCGCAGCGGGATAAGATGGGAATGAATCAACCGGGATTGGATAACAAGCAGTTGGTGTTGAATCTGATGCGCTGGCTGGGGGGAATTCTCAATTGAATTGAGGCCCGGTAGCGGTCCCGCATCAAGCTGGAGTTCGAATCCAGCCGGATGACTTTCCGAATTGAATACATCACACTTTTTCAACATCACGGTGGAATTCCTAGGGTTCGCCGGGCAGTGGGCCGAATTCGGATGGAGGCCTTCGGTTTCGTGTGGCGGCTTCGTAGGCTGACGCAATTCGGAACAACAGGGCCTCGTCAAAAGGACGTCCGATGAAATCCACGCCGACGGGGATTTGAGCGGCTACCGGTCCTGTCAGACGCGTGGCATTCCCATCGGCAATGCGATCCCACACTTCGGTTGTGAAGCCTGCTGGAACCGTGATTACCGGGAAACCCTGTTGGCCGAACATCGACCATCCGATCGGAGACCGGCCGTTGGCTGTCGGTTCCCGGGGCGCCGTCAGCTTTCGCGGCGGTACCGTCGACATTGGAGAGAGCAGTGCGTCGAGTTTCTGTTCCTGCATGCACTGCAGCAGCAGGTTCTGAAGGGCATAGCGAGTCTGGATGCGCCCGGAGCTATCCAGTTCGGTTGAACGCTCGGCGGCTTCGCGCGCTTGCCTGCGGTCGGGGAAGTTTCGATCCTGATAAAACCGGGCTTTTGCGATAAGGTCTGTGTTGGTCTTGATGTTCGCATCTCCGCGTTCCTGCAGATAGCGATTGATCATGTACTTGCCTTCGCCCTGCGCACCGACGCCTCCACCGAGACTGCGCAGCGAGAGACCTTGAGGAACGCTGGCGGGATTGTTACGGAGCTCAAGCAGCCTGGCAATTGGATCCGATCCTGCAAACACCTGCGGATATTGGCGAACAAATGCCGAGTTCAAAAGTTCCGGCGCATATCGCGGGATGCACGACTGAAACAACGCGCCTTCCGGCCCCGGGTCAACGATTGTCGCGCCAAGCTTGCGAACTTCGCTGATGGCGTGCTCCACGAGGTCGATACTCTGCTCGTCCGCCTTCGAGAACAACGCCCTGCTCATATATTCGCGGACAACGCCGATGCGCACGCCTTCAAGCCGTCGCGTCGTCGCGTAACTGGCATATGGCTTTGACGGCATGCGGCCGACGCTGAATACGGTCATTTCGTCTTTCGGATCGTAGCCCGCAATGACATCGAGGATTTTCGCGGCGTCCTGCACCGTCCGGCATATCGGACCGACGCGCATGTTCAAACCCGCGCCCATCATTCCGTCACGGCTCATGAGTTCCTGCGTGGGCGCAAGGCCCACCACACTGTTGACTGCCGCCGGCCAACGAATCGACACGACGGTTTCTTCTCCGATTGCACAGGTGACGAGGTTGGCTGCCACGGAAGTCGCGGATCCGGCGCTCGACATACCGGGTTCGCGCTCGGTGTCATATGGATTGCAGAATGTGCCGCCGAAAGAACTGCGCGCCCCGTCAACGGCATATTCGGCGAGATTGGCCTTCGCCAGGATGGTCGCTCCTGCGTCGCGCAGGCGCTTCACAAACGTGGCGTCGTTCGGTGGGCGGTCGTTGGCGTAATCGACATCGCCGCCGGATGTCGTGCGCATGTCGAACGTATCGTACTGGTCTTTGATGGCGATCACGACGCCGTGCAACGGGCCAACGAGCTTGCCGGTCTGCCGGAATTGAAGATCCTGCGCCGCGGCAGTCTCCAACGCATCAGGCATGGAGGCGCCTTGATCGGCCAGGTCGGTCAGACTGCGCGCCTTTCGATCTTCGAAGCCCCTGGATTTGCGCGCTGCGGGCCGCAGGTTGAGCGTCGAGAGGGCATTGATCTGACCCGCATGCGGCTTTGTCGTGATAGGCCCGAGAATGCCCTGAGGTTCGTTTACACACGTACCGTTGTAAGCCTTGATGCGCTTTAAGTAGAGTTCGACGACACCCACCGTAGTGACTTGACGGGACTGGATCGCTTTCTGGATTCCATCGATCGAGGCTTCCTGCAGATGAAACCGCGTCGAAGTCTGCTGTGGCGCTGCCGCTGTGGACGTGAGTGCGGCAAACGTCAGCGGGAGTAATGCGAACAGCCGGGTGCGGACGTGCGCTGGGAGCATCATGTGTTCTCCTGTCGGAAGATGATGCGCCCAAGAATAGAAAATTCAAGCCGTCCGGGCAACAAGGAAGCACGGCCGACAACGTCGGCCACCGATTCAGAAAATGGCCACACTGCGCGTACAATCCCTGGCTTGTTATTTCGACGCTTAGCTGCCGAACGTTGGTACTTGTGTTGAGCGCGTGAGATCATCGAGAGTCCTGAAACGGCCGGGATCGAAAAGGAGTAGTCCATGAACGGTAATAACGAGCGGATGGTTTCAGAGATTGTTTCCAATTTGGAGAAGGCGTGGAACGCGGCAGATGGCGCCGGGTTCGCGCAGGCATTTGCCGAAGATGCGGACTTTGTCAACATCCGTGCCGATCACTTTCATACCCGTGAAGTCATCGCGAAGGGACACCAGAATATCTTTGACTCAATCTATAAAGGCAGCGTGGTCCGCTATCAGATGGTCAGTGTGCGAGAGATATCGCCGAAGGTGCTCCTGGCTCACGTTAAGGCCGCACTGAAGGTTCCGGCGGGGCCACTGGCTGGTGAGATCGATGCGCTGTACTCGTTAGTACTTGTGCAGAACGGGAATGACTGGCATATCGCCGCGTTTCACAACACGCGGGTGGCAAAGTGAAGCAAGCTTCCGATGCCAATGGCAACTGCGCCGAAGCCCAGGAGAAGATTTAGGCCCTGAAGGAGTGACCTTGGAAACTACCAATGGTTCGGCGCAAACGGTGGGTGATGAATTCATTGACGCATCGCGGGTTTTTCTCAGACAGGATTTTCTTATGGATGAGCTGTACAGAAAGGCGATCGTACAGGGACTCTTCGGCTCGATCTTCTTCATCGCTATCCTTTGTCTCGCGGCGGGCACCTTCCAATAGCTGGGCTGCGTCCAACATCCGCGTGGAAGTAGGCCAGCAACTCATTTATAGCGGCTTCTATCCGTATGTGCGACACCCCCATGAATGCGGGCCGCGATACGGCTTTTCGCGGGTATTCCGCTGACGCTGGGCTTATGGTGGACGATCGTGTTTATCGTGCCATTTATCCCGTCTTACTCTGGAGATTCCTCGACGAGGAACGCATATTGCGTCGCGATCTCCCCGGCTATATCGAGTACACGCAGAAAGTCCGCCATCGCCACATTCCTCGCGTGTGGTAAAAAATGAATCGCATTGCCGGGTCAGCGCGTCGCAATTAAAAGAATGCCGAGGGCTGCCAGCACAAAGCCCGCAAGGGACTGGCGGCTGAATCCTTCGCGCAATACGATGATGCCCAGCATCGCCGCGAATGCCGTGCCGCCGAGCCGGATCACCGGCGTGCCCACCGAAAGATTCACGCCTTTGGAAAAGAGGAAGAACAAAATTCCGGCGAAGATCCCGAACGCAAGCCCGGTCAACACTGCCCACATCACGCCCACACGGGTCAGCAGCAGTGGAGCCTGCGCACGGCTCCAAACCGTCCAGATCAATGCGGGCACCGTCGCCGTCGCGGCGTAGATCAGGGTTCCGAGAGCAGGGCTGATCCGGCCCGCAGTCTGCCTGGTCGCAAAATCGGCGAAGCCCAACGTGGCCATGGCGCCGATGAAAAACAACACCGTTGTGAATGACATTTTCGGGAGTCTCCTGTTCAGCGACTTCATGGTCGATCACACGCCGTCACTTCTTCGCATCAACGATGGAGCGTCCGGCAAGCCAGTTTGCGCCATGCGCATAAAGAGCCTGCGCTTCCGGGCCGCGAAGGCCCGGCATGTTTTTCTTCACATTAAAACCGAGCTTCGTTTGCAGGTATGCCAGATGCTGGTAACCGACTGGAAAGCTGGCGAGCAGTTCGGGCTCAAGGGTGACCTGCGTCGCCGGATCGACGACATCCATCCGGTCCTTCTCGTAAAACAGGCGCCGCAAAACAATGGCCCACTTTTCATTGCGCTTCTCGAAGAAGTCATAGAAGCGGCCCGTGCAAACTACTTCCACCAGCGTGTCGTGTACGGAGGCGCGCTGGGTAATGGTCATTTTGGTTTGAGCGATGGCCCGATTGGCGGCAATCTCCACATTGGAACCACCCAGGAAGTGCAGGATGCTGACACCGCGCTCGAAGCCTTCGCGGCTGACGCGTATGAACTCGGTTGCGGAACCCTGGAACCACGTGGCCATCATGTATCCATCGTCATGCCACACGGTTTTGAACTGGTCCCACATAGCCGCATCGCGGAAAATGACCCAGTTTTCGATCACTTCTCGAATGTCGACCTTGTCATGACGGAGCTTTTCTTCAGCGGACATTGCCGTGCAGAATACATCAACCTGGGGGGAACGCGGGGACTCGAATTGCCGCCTTTCGGTTTCCCGCATAGCCGGATGGTAGTCGGACCTGAGAGGCGTCATATTCGTGCCGGCCGTCCTTCCATCGAAGTTATGCTCTCCCATGTTGCTCAGATCGATGGCATCTTCACGGATCAGAAGACTCACCGGTTGCCGGGTGTGCAGGTGGTTCTGGTTCCAAATCAGAATCGCGATCGAGCGGATTTCTTCAAGCCCGCCACCTCCCATCAGGCCGGCCGATTCAACATGCGGGGACGATTTCGATCCGGGTGTTCTCAAGCCATGCGATCTTCTCGGAAACGCCGTGGACGAATCCGCGAAAATGGCCATCGATATGTAGGTCATCCCTGCGGCCGCGCCATGGAGTCACAGTCGCGTTGCAGTGACCAGGTAAGTGCGCGGTATGCCGGAAACCCCTCGCGGAAGAGAAGGAAACGGCCAGCGCTGCGGAAGATACTCTGACGGTTGCGCGGCGCGCACTTTCGTGAATCCTGCGCGCTCGAGAAGTTTTTCCGGATCATCTGTTCCAAACAGCCACGGCGCGCCGGCTTTCGACATCACATCCAGGAATGACTGCGTCCATGGAGATTTGAGATAACTCTCGCCAACGGTGTCTAGCGCCAGCATGCTGCCGGACGCTGCCATCCCGGCGATGGACACCAGAAGACGGAGAACGGTTTCTTCATTCGGCAAATAGGGGAGAAGTCCTTCCGTAACGAATAGCGTTGGTTTGTCATCCAGAAATCCAGCGCTCCGCAGGGCCCCACAGAAATCATCGCGCAAATCGCACGCGACGACGATTCGATTCACAGCGGCTTTTGCACCAATGGAGTGGAGAACCGATTCCTTGTAGGACAGAACGTCGTCCCGCTCAACTTCGAATACTGTCGCGTCCTCTGGCCATTCCAGGCGAAAGGCTCGCGCGTCCATGCCGGCGGCAAGAATCGTGAATTGACGGATTCCGTCTTGTATCGCCCTGTGAACGACATCATCCAAAAATCGTGTGCGAATCGAAAGGTAGGGATTCTCCGTCGGCGCAGATGCTCCAACCTGCCGCGGCATGGACTCCGCCATAGCCAGCATCGCCCGTCCTTCATCTCCGGCCAACGCTCCCGCAAACGGATCGTTAAAAAGGGGGTCGGCCCTCCGGGATTCCCGCTCACGTGCCGCCGCGACCAGTCGTGATGTCATGCCTAATTGATCCACGGCAGCATCATAACGTGGTCCGCGCCTTTCACCTTAGCGTGTGGTTTTGGGAGCGGCTCTTGTTAGTGCCGTCTCGCTGCGTCGTGGTGCCTGACTTCACGACGTTCTTCCTGGTTCCGTTGTTTTGGTTTTGCGCTCCCTCTCATCATCCCTGGATATTCAGAGCGAACGGACCGGGAATCCTTCAGAAATACAGCCGGAATCCGTCAATGAAGTACACAAAGCCGAGCAGGCCTATCCCGAGACCTATGATCCACACGATCTTCTGGCGGCTGAGCGCGGCAATTGCAGAGAGTGCAATGCCGACCTGAAACATGGTGACGGCGTAGGCAAAGCGATGATGATGCTCCAGGCTTTTGTCCGAATCTTCGTTCCTGGCCTTCACTTCCTCTTCGAGTTTCTTGGCTTCTTCGCTGATTTCTTTTTGTTCCGCCGAATATCGATCGGCTTCCTTGCTGGCCTCGCTGGAGAGTGCCGGATTGGACGTCTTTGCCGCGGCGGCTTGAGTTGAATAGACAATCCCCTTGATGCCCTTTGCCTGAAAATAGGCCCATTGATCCGAAGCCTTTGCCTGGGCCAGCATCGCTTCGTTTTTCTGAATCAATGCCTGGTTGGAAAACGCACCGGACTGCATCGACGCAATCGCCGCAAAAACCGCGATAATTGCCGTCGAAAACGATAACGCCACCACCCAGGACTCACGCTTCTCCGCAGCTTCCACGGCTCGCTCCGTGGCTTCTTCCAGCTTTTCCTTGAACTCCAATGTTTCGAATTCATCTTCCGGCATGTGCATCCTCTCCAGAATAGGAAATGTACTTCAGACGCGGTCTGTGACCGCGCACAATATTGCAGGAGCGCGTGCAGTCACCGACCGCGCCTGCAACTATTCGGTTGTCGTTTGGAAACTTTCGCATAGACTCTCGGCGTGTTCCAGCGCTTGAAACCCTTTCTGATTCCCCTGCTGCTCATTATTGTCTCGGGGATTGTGTACGAAGCGAAGATTCACCGGCAGATGGCGGATTTTGCCGTCTACCGCACCGCCGCTGTGCGTGCACGCGCTGCGGAGCCGCTCTATCGCACCGAGGACGGGCATTACCAGTTCAAGTATCTGCCGGCTTTCGCGATCGCGATGATTCCTTTCGCCCTGCTCGACAACGACTCCGCAAAGATGATCTGGTTCGCGATGTCGATGGGTTTGCTGGCATATTACGTCTCCATGTCCGTCGACGGGCTCCCCTTGCGTCAACGGTCCAGGTGGACACTCATCGGATGGTCCGTGATCCTGATGGCCAAATTTTACGGCCACGAACTGACGCTTGGGCAGACGAATGTGCTGTTCGGCTCCATTCTCGTGGCAGCGCTGCTGGCGGCGCAGGCGGATCGTTCCGTGCTTTCTGGCGCGTTGATCGGCGTTGCGGTGTTCGTCAAACCCTATGCTTTGGTGCTGCTGCCGTGGATCGGCTTCACCTATGGGGCGGCTGCTGCAAGTGCCTGCTTCGCAGTTCTCGTGGCCGGACTCATTCTGCCGGCAGCCGTGTACGGTTGGGCCGGCAACGTGGACCTGCTCGCGGCGTGGCTTCGGACCGTGACCGAGTCGACGGCGCCGAACCTGCTTAGCAACGACAACATTTCTTTGGCGGCGATGTGGGCCAAATGGGTGGGGCCGGGTACGATCGCATCGCGGCTGGCAGCCTTATGCGGTGTTGCGGTGCTCGGTCTCGCTGCAACAGTCTGGTTCCGCCGGAGGCGCGTCAATAAACCGGATTACCTGGAAATTGCGCTGCTCATGCTTCTCATCCCGCTTCTTTCACCGCAAGGCTGGGATTACGTGCTGCTGCTCTCGACGCCCGCTGTCATCTGCGTGCTGGACCGTTGGTCGAAAATGAGTCGGCCAAGGCAAATCTTCGCCGGCGTTTCCCTGGCATTGATGTGTTTCACAATCTTTGACCTGATGGGGCGCGTTCTCTACTCGCGCCTCATGGCGATGTCCATCGTCAGTGTCGCGGCGCTGGGCCTCGCTGTGACGCTGGCGCATCTGCGATGGAAAGAAATTGCTTGAGCCTATGCCAGCGAGAAGTCGCTAGAACACGATGCGATCCTTCAGGGATTCCATCCTGGCAGCGCTCAGAAAAGGTAGCTTCTTCAGATCCTCAAGAGACTTGAACTCGCCGTTCTCTCCCCGATAGCGAACAAGCTCCGCTGCGTTCTTTTCAGAAATTTCCAGGGCGGTTTCAAGATCTGCAGCTTTGGCCAGGTTGATGTAGATTTTTCCGCCTGGTTTGAAATTTGCCGTGAGGTACTCCACGATTGCGGCGCGTTCTTCCCTGGTCACATCCGGTTCTTCCTGAAGCATCTCGGTAACCTTGGATGTCCATTGCTCGCGGGTCCACTGTTTTCCCATGGGAGCAGTCGGCGAATGGCAGAGGCTGCACACGCTGACAAAAGTTTCCTTGCCTGGGCCATCGGGCAGCGCAGGCTGCGGAGCAGCCCAGGCCAGAACCAAAGGAACGGCGAACGAAACCAGCAGGAAAACTATTCGGAATGGACGGCCGCGGCTCTCCGCGATTGGTGTCAGGCCCATAGTTTGGTGATCAGTTTTCCGCCCGTCACAGTCGGGCGCTCCGCGCGGCCATTGCGCATATACGTTGTCTTCAGGTGGTCGAGGCCGAGCAGATAGAGAATCGACGCATGGATATCGTGGATGTGGTGCGGTTCTTCCACGGCGCGTAATCCGAGTTCGTCCGTGGTCCCGATCGTTTGACCGCCCTGAACTCCCCCACCCGCCATGAACATGCTGAAGCCCCACGGATTGTGATCTCGCCCGGCCTTTTCGTCATTGGTTCCCTGGAAGAACGGCGTCCGCCCGAACTCCCCACCCCAGACGACCAGCGTATCTTTCAACATGCCGCGCGCTTTAAGATCTGCCAGAAGACCGGCAACAGGCTTATCGGCGGATTTGCAATTCTGAGTGTGATTCGACGCCAGATCGCTATGCGCATCCCAACGTGAACCGGAACCGCTGTAGACCTCGACAAACCGCACACCACGTTCCACCAGACGACGCGCCATGAGGCAGTTGGTGCCGTACGCTCTCGTTTCCTTCTCGTCCATTCCATACAGTTTCTTTGTCGCTTCACTTTCGTTGGAAAGGTCAATCGCCTCGGGTGCTGCAGACTGCATCTGGTATGCAAGTTCGTAGGAGCGGGCTCGGGCATCGAGTTCAGAATCGTCCTGCTTATTGCGTCCGTATCGTTCGTTCAGAGTTTGTAAATACTCCAGTTTGCTGCGCTCCTGCTCGTCGGTTGTTCCGGATGGAGGTTTCAAATTCAGGATTGGGGTGTCACCGCCGCGAAAAAGAGTTCCGGAATATGTCGCGGGAAGAAAACCGGAACTGTAATTCTGAACTCCACCGAGAATCTCTTTGTCGTCCTGCATGACAATGAAAGTGGGCAGATTTCGCCGTGCGCTTCCCAGGCCATAGGTCACCCAGGCTCCCATCGATGGACGGCCCGAGAGAATGTCTCCGGTATTCATCTCGCATACGCCGCCGACGTGATTGACCGCGTCGGATTGACACGAACGAATCACCGCAAGCTCGTCGGCGTGTTCTGCGATGCAGGGAAGCCAGTCCGAAATCCAAAGACCACTCTGTCCATACTGCTTGAAGGTCCGGCGGGAGGGCAGCAGACCATTCTTGTTTGTGCCAAAACCGGTAACGCCGAGCGTTTCGGGATGGAACGAAGGCGGAATCGGCTGGCCCGCATACTTGAATAGATCGGGCTTGGGATCGAACAGATCCACGTGACTCGGTCCGCCTTCCATGAAACACCAGATTACGGACTTCGCTCTTGGGATGACATGAGGCGGCTTGGGGTCCAGTGGGTCCGTGGCCGCGCCCGCGAATGCGTCTTCCGCAATCAGACTGGCCAGTGCAATCGATGCCAGGCCGGTGCCAGCCTGTTCGAAAAATTCCCTGCGTGTGGAGACGTTCCAATGATGCCTAAGCTTGTTCAGCATGTCCGCTCCTTCAATTGATGTATAGAAATTCGTTCGAGGCAAACAGCATCTGGCAAAGATCGACCAGCGCGGCCGCCCGCGCCGGATCGGTGCCCGCAGGAATCACGGCGGGCATCGGCGGTTTGGACTTGCCGCCTTCGGCGATGCGCGCGGCCATTATCGGCGCCTGCTTGAGCAGAAATGCTTCGGCTGTTTTCAATTCTTCCGCCGTCACCGCGCGGCCGTAGGCATCCTTGAAGGCCCGGTCGACTTGTTCCCACGGTTCGGCGCTTTGTCCAACCTCGCTGAGGATGCGGCCGGCAAACGCGCGCGACCATTCCAGCATGAGGTCATTGTTTAAAATGTCCAGGGACTGCGACGGCGTCACCGTGTTCTTTCTCGTGTGCAGGCTTTCAAAGGTATTGGCGTTGTCAAATTCCTGGAGCATCGGGTAACGAAGGTTGCGTCGCACAAAGATGTAAACGCTTCGCCGATTCGCTTCCGCCGGATCCTTCTCGGTCCTCCAGCCCCCGGCAGCAGCGGTAGCCGAAAGTTCAGACACCACACCGGTCGGCACGGGCGGGAAAACTCCTGGCCCACCCATTTTGGGATTCAGTAACCCGCTGACTTCCAACATGGAATCACGAATCGCTTCGGCTTCCATGCGACGACGTGCAAATCGCCAGAGCAGCTTGTTGTCGGGATCCACTGCCGCAGCCTTCTCCTGGCTTTCACTGGATTGCTGGTAGGTATTCGACAATACGATCAGGCGGTTCAATTTCTTCATGCTCCAGCCGTTCCCAACAAAATAATCGGCCAGGAAATCGAGCAACTCCGGATGCGTCGGACGCGAACCCATACGGCCAAAATCGCCGGGTGTTGCGACAATTCCGGTACCGAAGTGGTACTGCCACATCTGGTTGACCATGACTCGCGCCGGCAATGGATTTTTTGTGTCCGTGAGCCATGCGGCCAGCACACTGCGCCGTCCCGTCGATTTCAGCTGGGGAAGCGGAGTGATTTTCGCGTCGGTGGGATCGAGAATCGACAGAAAACCCGGATGCACTTCCTCTCCCTTCGCGTACGGATCGCCCCGCGGATGCACATACGTGGGCGGTGCCACCGGACCGATATCGGTCATGAACTGACCTTCGGGAAGCGGAGCAGGCTTGATGGAATCAAAAGTCGCCAGTTGCTTTTTCAATTCGGCGTATCGCGCTCCGCTGTCTCCTTTGAGATTGCGAAGCGTGCGGGCATCCGGCTCATCAGTAAAAGCGATACGTGGTTCGGCCGTGTGGAACATCATCTGTTGCAACGGATCCCGTTTTGCGGGGTCCATCAGGATCGCTTCCTGCACATCGTCTTCGAACGTTTTGATGCCTCCCTCGATCTTGGTTTTCCGAAGAGGTTCAACGATGGTGTTCATCTCCGCGCGAATTTCCCTGGTCTTGTCCTCCCAGAGTTTCTTTTGCTCTTCATACTTCTGCCGAGCGGATGGATCTTTGATGGGAAGCGGACCGTCTCCAAAACTCGTATTTGCAAAAAACGCCTGAAGCCGGTAGTAGTCCTTCTGAAGAATGGGATCGTACTTGTGATCGTGACAGCGCGCGCATGCAATCGTCATTCCGAGAAACGCGGAGCCCGTCACATTCGTAACGTCGTCGAGAGTTTCCTGCCGGCGGATCACCAATCCGGCAGCATTGGTTTCATCGGTCCAGTTCCTGTTGAAGCCCATGGCTACCAGCGCTTCGGGGTCGCCCGGAAAAAGTTCGTCGCCGGCAATCTGCTCGCGGACGAATCGATCATAAGGCTTGTCGTCATTAAAGGCCTTGATGACGTAGTCTCGATAACGCCAGATGTTGGGGCGTGTTTCATCGGCTTTGAATCCATTGCTGTCGGCGTAGCGGGCAATATCGAGCCAGTGACGTCCCCAGCGTTCGCCATAACCTGGGGAAGCCAGAAGCCGGTCGACTACTTTCTCATAGGCGTTGGCAGAGTTGTCGTTGACGAAGGCCTGGGTTTCTTCGGGAGTGGGAACCAGTCCGGTCAGATCAATCGTGACGCGACGAAGCAAAGTCGCCTTATCCGCGGGCTTGTTCGGCTGGAGCTGCTTCTCTTCAAGCTTCGCGAGAATGAAGGCATCGATTGGGTTCTTCACCCATTGCTTTGCGTTGACGACTGGAGTTGAAGGTTTCGAAACCGGCTGAAGCGACCAGAAGGTCTTTTGAGCTTCCGTGAAAACATGCGATTCCTCGGCGGAGTACACAACAACCGAAGCCAGACATAATCCCAGAATCAGGTAGACGTGGCGCATTGCACCTCCTAGATGGTTCTGCATGCCGGTCTATCACTAGTTTCACGCCAAGGTCAACGGATTCTTCGGTATCCGCGCTGATGGGGTGCCGCTGCGGGCGTAGGCTCAGGGTCTCGTGCGGCGCAGTTTCCACAAGCTCTTCAGGAACTCCGCACCCACTCTGGGTGTGAGCTTGCTGACTCCCTGTCGGCGGTCGTGAAATACATACGGTAATTCGACGATCTTCTTCGGTTGCGCCCTGCAGACGATTTCCAGGAGGATCTTGTAGCCTTCGTTCTGCAGCGCGCCGCTGACAGATTCGAAAACCGAACGGCGCAGTGCGAAGTATCCGCTCATGGGATCGGAAAGTGGCGCCCCCAGCCACCACTTCGCGAGCGATGTCGCCACATCAGAGGTCTTGCGGCGATGCCACTTCCAGTTGTCCGCACCGCCGCCGGGCACGCGCCGCGATCCCACAGCCATGTCGGCGCCTGCATCGATGGCATCGATCAGGAACGGTAACAGCGAAGGATCGTGTGAAAGATCAGCGTCCATGACCACCAACACATTGCCGGTGGCTTTCACAAAGCCTGCAACCACGGCGCTGCTCAAGCCGCGCTCCCCGATGCGCCTCAGGACGAATATTTCCGGATGAGAATTCGCATAGGTCGAAACAACCTCCCAGGTACGATCCGGGGAATCGTCATCCACGATCCAGACTTCGAAGTCACGCCCCGACAACACGGCGCGAATCGCATCCAGAAGAGGAACGATATTGTCGCGTTCGTTTCGCGTGGGAATCACAAGCGAAATGTGTGCCATTACACTTCGATGTGGGGAACGCCCGCTGGACCCGAAGCCAGGTTCAGGCAGAACAGGATCAGCCAGAGCATCGGCGTGAAGACCTGTGAATGCCGGTCCCATCGTTCGATGATTCGGTGAAGCCAGACCGACTGATTCGCAGCCGAAATCAGTCCGCACGCAGCAAACAGGTAGTACGCGGGAAAGATGTAGCGGTCTGCATGTCGATCCGACAGGCTGAAAAGAACAACGTAGAGCAATGAGACTCCAACGGAAAAAATGAAAGCCTGCCGGGTTCGCTCCGGCACTGGTTCGCGTTTGCCTCGTTTCCAGATGGCAGCGAGCACAGCCAGACTCCCCGGAAATGCGAACCATAACAATCGTCCACCATAGAAAACAAGATTCGATAATTTCTGCGTGAGGTATGAAGGCCCCTTAGCCATCGCCGCAGCTCCAATCTGACGCGAAGCGTACACCGCAAGAAAAGATTCGTGTGTGGCCTGCCGATAGAGATATTCGTATCCGGCGATGACGCCGAGAACCCCCGCGAAGGCAATCCCAAGGCCTATCCAGGCCCGCCGATCGAGTCGCATCCGATCACGGTAGCGATCGATTGGCGCCGAGGCATCGTTCCTGATAACCAAAAGCCAGATGGCGCAGCCGATAAACAGCCAGGCTGCAAACACGCCTTTGACCAGTACTGCTGCCGCAGTGGAGAAAACCAGAAGACTTATCCAGCGGACATCCTTGCGGGATTTTTCCATAGACCATAGCGCCACGAAAAAGAGCAATAGAACCGCCTGTTCATGGTTGGCTCGGATGCGATACGTGAATGCAATCGGAATCAGTTGAAGCATCCATAATAAGGCGCGCGCTTCCACCGCACGCACAACCGTTGCCGCGACGTTCTGAATGATCACCAGTGACAGCACCTGGTAGATCGCATTGGCCAGAAACGGCGCCTGCGAGGCGGGGAAGCCCAGCCTCGAAAGAATCAGGGGCGGAATCAGAATGCCGATGGGGTGTTCACGATAGAGACCGTCGAAGCCCCACAGGCCCCACCACTCCGGTGCAATCCACCGGCTTACCGGCAATGTATTCAACCGTTCGACAAGACCGATATGCAGCCCGGAGTCGGAATCTGCGGCGCGGACGTTAACGACAACCAGCAATATGGCGGAAACAACGAGGACGCTTCCCCACGCCAGCCACGTCGTCATAGCAAAGCTGCCCGTCGTTGGTTCACCTGCAGCGCGCTTATTCGAAACCATTGAATTCCACGCCGACCTCCCGATCGGCCGGCGAGTCTACATCAATTCGCATTCCGGTGCTTGATGCTGATTTCCGGATTCAGTGGAACGAGCTGGACGAATCCGACAAGGGCATTGGCATTCGTAAACTGATGTTTCTCGCCAAGGCGACAATTCGCTTTCAACCAGTCGCTGAATGATGGATCTTCCGAGGAGAGTTTCTCCAGTGCAGCAAGATCAAACCACATGGCTTTCCCCGAAGCTCTTGCTTGATGAAGTGTCGGAACCAGGTCTTCAAGAGGCGCACGATTCCAAAGCTTCTTCCAGGTCACCTGCGGATTGAAATATTTGATCGTGAGGTTTTCATCCGCATAGACATTCCCATAGACGGTTGTACCGGGCTCCCATACCACCCGCATCGATCTTGCGAACTGTTCCGTGTGGTTCAATGCCGGTTGTGCGGCCGGGTAGATGGAAGAGCTGAGATTGATAAAAAACAAAAAACAAATTGCGAGAGCAAGAATGGAATGACTGTGGGTTTTCAAACTTGCCTTGAATGTCCCCGCCAGCAAGATGACAGCCGGCAGATAAAACAGGCGGTAAAACGTGTTTTGGGGAAGCCAGAACACGAGAAACACCACGTAAACCGTGATCCATACAACGCAGATGCGGATGATCGGAGCGAACTGCACCTTCGGCCATTGCAATGGCGGTACTCCGGCCTGCCTCAAACGCCAGATCAATAATGCGAAGAACCCCATCGCCGCCACGGCCGTCCATGCAATAAAGTGTCCCCAGGTTTCCTGGATAAACCGCAGGCGTCCGCCCATAAAAAGTTTCGCGTTTCCTGCCGCAGACGTGAACACATTCCTGCCGATTTCGAAAGAGAATGCGGAATTGTAGGAATGAGATGAAGCCCAGCTCAGCATCTTTTCCGGATCCAGGTTTCCATGAGTGAAATGAAATGCAAAAACATACGCGGCCACTGTCATGAAACTCGCGAGGATCGTATATTGCGCGACACTGGCGATGCGCTTTTTCAAGGGATCGTGGCGGGTCTGGTACCAGAGCCCAATCACACAGGCCGGATAAAACAGCAGCGCAAGTTGATGCAGCAGCATCGCTGCGGTATGCGCCAATGCCAATACTATGGGTTTGCTCGTTTTTGAAGGCAGGAGAAACAGAACCGACACAATCAGGAAGAACGTGCTTGCCGTATAGCTGTCGGCATCTGTTGAAAATCTCCACCACGTCGCCGAGAACGCGAAACCGAAACTCAGCCAGACCGCGATGTAAGCGGATTCGAACAACTCATAGAGGATGTAGCAGAGCAGCGCTGCGCTGGCGGCGCCAAAGACGCTGTCGATTACCTGCAGAACGCGCAAGGCGCGCACGCTCGGATCAATGATCTGAACTATTTTCCAGGCGCCATACCCAACGGATTCGTATATCAGGTGATTCGCATGGAAAAGCAGCGCTGGATCCCCGCGAGCCGACTCGATGTTATCGGCGAATCCGATACCGTCCCCGTAATAAATCCTGGTTGGAAGCGAAAGATAGACGACAAGGGTGATTGCAAAAACCAGAAGGACCCGCGATCGCACTTTCCTGTTCGCATTCTTCAAATGCACGAACACATCATGAGCTTACTGCCTGTGTGGAACAAACAAAAACATGGACTGTTGCGCCGATTGAAATCATCACCCGTCCTGGCCAGGGCCAGTGGCGCACAGCGCCGGGGTGGTAGTCCAGGCGAAGAATGTTCATATTCACGGAACTTGAACCGCCATACATCGGCGCATTCGGCCACGGCAACTGCGCCATATGTCCACATCACTTCTGTTTCGCAGGCCTTTATTCAACTATTTATTGCCCGGGCCAGGCCTTTCGCTTACCATCGAAAAGTTTTATTTCTGCCGTGCAAGGGGTCCGAACGCCGGGTACTCGTGAGTTTGTTTGAATTGAATATCTGGACATCGCCGGTTATCTCATGAGTCGCTTCTGGTGGACATTGCTGGCGCTTTTCCTGCTGAATCCAATCCTGCTGGCAGCTCAGGCTGCTCCTGCAACTTCTGTCCAAAAGCGCCCAACCGAGGATTTCTCTTTAAATCGCCCGACCCGATTCAACATTACCCCAATTGGCGGAACCGGCCTCGTGCAGGCGATTTCTCCTTACACTCTTGCCGCAGGGGAAGGTGCCGTCGGAGCATCTGTATTGAATTTCGATCGAGACCCGGGAGATCTCGATTTCTTTCAATATGGACTTCAGGGCGCCGTGGGATTGCCAAAGCGGATGGAGTTCTTTGTCCGGGTAATGCCCTGGTTTCGAGTCAACAGCGCCAACCTGGATCCTCTGAGATTTCCGGTGCCTCCTCTGGATCTTTTTGTGGACATATATCCCACACCGGCAACACGAAGCGGACCCAAATTCCTGTTCACGCCCGTTGTGCCTTACAAAACTTATAATCCGGCGAACCTCACGGAGACTGGCGCGTTTTCAAGTGGCTCCGGCGATAGTGTGTTCGGAGCAAAGGTCAATTTACTTTCCGAAGATCGAGGAAGCGCCTTCGGTCTTGGCGTTCGTGGATTTGTTGAGGTCCCGACCGAAACTCCGCTTTACAACGTTCCGTATCCCGGATTCCGAAATCTGGCCGGCGTTTCGGGCAAGGTCAATTATGGCGGCGATCTTCTGTTCGCTCGTACATGGAAGAGGGGTGAGCTTGTGGCCAATTTGGGTTACAAGCAAACGGGCAATCCCGATCGCGGGCTTAGAATCCAGATGGTCGATTCCAGCCAAACGGATCCCGAAAAGTTTCTGATCGGAGATCCTGTGAATATTCCTCTGGTTCTCAGCAACGAACTCCGAATCAGTACCGGCTGGTCAATGCCAATTTTCCATTGGTACAAGAGCTACTGGTGGCTGATCACAGAATTCAACCATACCCATTTCGTCGGAAGTCACACTCCAACAGAGAGGCTGGTCCATCCGACGGAAGTGTCTGCGGGAATACAAAGCAATTTCCCGTGGTATCGAAATGTGTCCGTCGGGGGCATGTGGCAGCTCATGTTGAACGATGGAGGCAAAGGGCAGGAGCGATCCACGGCGTTCAAGACGCCGGACGGCCGCGGCGACATCAACTTTGGGGAATTGATGAACAACCCCCAGCTGACATCGGAAGTGGAATCTTTTCTTCAGAGCCGGGGAGCCAGTTTTTCCGAAGCCAGCAGCAAAGTGTTCTCAACCAACAATGCGGCGTTTGATGCCTGGCGAAACATCACCGTGGCGCCGGGCAAAATAAAGTCTCAGGGCCACACAAACGCTCTGGCATTCGTCACGTGGCGCATCGGCGGAAAGCATTGATGACGCCCTTCGCAAACGCGATTCCTACCGCGCTACGAGCCTTTCTTTTGGCTGTATTTGTTGGAATGATCGGTGTGCCTCCAGTATTTGCGGAGGAACTTTCGGCGGATGAGCAGGCCCGCCTCGCTCAACAATTCGCACCCGTCCTTGTATTCCACAATGCCGAAAAGTTCTTTCCGGTCAGTCCGCTTTTTCCGATCATTGCGAACCCGCCGACCTCCGACAAGGAAACGATGCTTCTTCGATTAGGCACTACAAAGTCGCGAACTGCTGCCTATCTGGAAATGAATCTTGACGAAAAAGCGAATTTGGCCACGGTTCACTTCCGGGCCTATCCGGCAAAAAGGGACGGCAGGAACGTCGTTGTTTTGGAATATTGGTTCTATTACGTGCATGACGAATATCGGGTTCGCGGCAATATCCTTCCCGTCTGGGTTGGCGGCAACCATCCCAATGATCTCGAGCATATCCATTTGATACTGCGGCGGGAGGAGTCGGGGAAATTTGTCGTCGACGAATTATTTGCAAGCGCACACGAAGGCAAGATCCCTGCGAATCGCTACAACTACCGCGAAGCCCGCCATGATGGTCCGACACGCTTTCTTGTCGAATTGGGTTCGCATGCAATGGCGCCCGACATCGACGAAGATGGGATCTTCACATTCGGCATCGACGGGGACTCCGGTTCGAAATTGCAGTGGGGCATCCGCGATCAGGGCTACACCTGGCCGCGGTATCGGAGCCGGTACATGAGCCCGCGGTCAAACGGGAACTTAGTCGTTTTCGAGGCAATAAACGCTGCGAGTTCTCCAGGAGAAAGGGAAGACTCCGGATTTGCGAAGGTGTATCCCTATCAACTCGCGTCCGTTGATTCTCTGGGGGAAGGCTTTGCACAACTCGATCTGACCGGCAAAGAACTCAAGAGTACTTTTGAAACTCCCACGTTCTGGTTCCCACGGGTGTTTGGTCGCGATAACGGGCGAAGCCATGCACTGCTCATGCCCAGTCCGCCAAAAAGCGGCGGCGATTCCGTTGGTATTTCGGGAGTTTCGTCGTTGGAACGGTTTCTTATTTTAGGTACCTCGTTGAACGTAGACGAACCCGGCTTCCTTGTGGGCGCACGGTACTCGTTCCTGACTCACTCCCTGATTGTTCCCGATTTCATTTTGGAAACAGACAGCATCGTTACCAGACACAAGAATTATCTTAGTCCGCAATTTCTCATCAGCTATCCATTCGACGGCTTCACTCGAATCATGTTTGGGAAATCGCTGGTCACGGATTCCTGGAGTTTCCGTCCGCGGCAATGGGACACGGTTGGAACCATTGAAGTCCGTCTTGGGGACATGCGTATTTCGGCGTCGGCTCGATCGATCGGGCCAGTCCGCGCGGTCTCGAAAGAGTTTCGGTTTTTCTATGCCTTTCGATAACTTGCCGGACCTGCTTCCTACGCATGTTTACAGTGTCTTCTCTCGTGAGACATCGCTCAAAATGAATGTCTTGCGGATATTCGGGGCGGCACGACCGCAAAACGCAAATGCATTCTTGCAATGATGAAGAGATTTGAAAAAACGCTCCTGATCCTGATTCTAATCGGACTGCTTACTCAGATCCCTTTCGCCTACCATCGCTTTCAAATCGGGAGACTCGCCGCACGAATTTCAGCAATGAAGGCCGGTGCACGCACGTTCGGTGATGGACGGTACACGGACTATCCCGGCGTGGTCCATGTGCACACCGCTCTCGGAGGACATAGCACCGGGACGATGGACGAGCTGATTAACGGATCCAAAGGGCTCGCTTACGTCGTGATAACAGAACACACCGCAACCTATTACGATTCTGCCGCCATGACGCTCAACGGTATGCACAATGGAATACTTTTTATCGGCGGAAACGAGCTCAATACCCAAAGCAGCGATCGTCTATTGATGATTCCCGGAACGGCCGAAGCCTATGAGAAAAGATCGACAGTCACCCCGCTATTCCTGCCGATATTCCAGAAGCAGGGACGGCTCGTCTTCGTTGCCTACCCGGACCGATTCACGAGCTGGGATACATCATTCGACGGGGTGGAAGTTTTCAATCTGAGCGAGAGCACAAAGGCAATGAACTGGATCGGGCTCTCGTTCGATATCTTCTGGTCCTACCATAAATATCCTGAGCTGACTGTGGCAACACATCTTGCACGCCCCGACTCGAACCTGCGGAAATACGACGAAGTTGCCAGCAGGCGAAGAGTGACCCTGTTTGCGGGAAGCGACGCTCATTCGAACATCGGTTTTCATCTTTTGGGCGACGATGCGGGGAACAAAATTCTAAGCCTCAAGTTCGACGATTACGCGACAATCTTTAGAATTGCCAGGACTCATGTGCTGTTGGATAAAAACGTGGAACTCACCGAAGACAGCCTTCTGGACGCGTTTCGGCAGGGACACGATTATTTCAGCCTGGATATCCTGAGCGATCCGAAAGGCTTCCT
>Ga0070664_100000293_pt1 | contig 36260 bp, 23 predicted proteins | sample KBSC73metaG_FD_65863 | JGI IMG/M metagenome (GOLD analysis project Ga0070664, IMG submission 65863) | Corn rhizosphere microbial communities from Kellogg Biological Station, Michigan, USA - KBS C7-3 metaG | ecosystem: Host-associated > Plants > Roots > Rhizosphere > Soil ... | reverse complement strand
CGGCGCAGTTAACACTCCTGCCCCGCCATCGTCTTTTTTTCCATGGCAACCGCTTTTCGCGCGCTTCGCCGATCTCCCTCATTCACGTTCGGCGTCCTCATCCCGCTGTCCCTCGCGTTCAGCCTGGCAGCCATTACCGTCGCCGTAACGAACGCTTACCTGCTCCAGCCCTTACCTTATCCGGCGTCGGATCGCGTCTACCACGTCATGTACGCGCCGCCCGGGCCATGGGAACCACGGGGGTTGTCCGGAATGGATTGGGCCTCCGTCAGCGACATCGTCGAATACCCGCTGGCTTCGTCCGCTGATACGTTTTTCATGACCGACTTACCCGGAACCAGCCCTCTGCGAGGCCGCAGAATCACCTTCGGGATGCTCGCCGGCCTTCCCATCCAACCAGCAGCAGGCCGGCTTCTCATACAGAACGACTTTCAGAACACCGCCGAGCCGGCCGTGCTCATCGGCTACAGCGTCTGGCGCGATCGATTCGGGTCAGATCTCGCCGCGATTGGCCGAACGCTGCGGACCGAAACCGAAGCCGGTCGCGCCGAGCAATTCCGCGTTGCGGGTGTGCTTCCTCGAGACGTCTACATCGGCGGCGACAGCACGCAGCCAATCGACATCGTCGTGCCGATGGACGATGCGGCGGCGAGGCGCTATTACATGGTGCGGCTGCGGCCCGGAGTTCCTGCGTCTCTGGCCGAGCGGCGGCTGACTGAGGCGGCGCTCCGCGTCGCGACCGATGCGCCGGCCGATTGGAGCGGCGTTCACATGGAATCGGCGCACGAGCGCTATGCGGGCCGATTCGGCCCAGTCCTCATCGGGATCTCGTTGGCGGCCGGCCTGTTGCTGTTGATTGCGCTCGCCAACGTTGCAGTCCTCGTCGTCTTGCGCACCGCGCGACGTCGGAAAGAGATGGCGGTGCGGCTTGCGCTTGGATCAACGAGCGGACGGCTGCTGCGGCTGCTGGCCGCGGAAACATGCGGCCTGCTCGCGCTCTCGCTTTCGATTGCCTGGTTTGTTAGCCGCTCTGCGCTGACGCTCCTCGCGCCATTGATCGAAGCGCAGCTCGGGCGCGCGGCGCCTGGAGGGACCGCGTCCATCGCCGTCGATGCCAACGTTCTTTTCGTCGTCGGTGCAGCTGGAGTCGTGGCTGTCATCGCGTTTTCGCTGCTGCCGCTCGCGGTGCTTCGCCAAGGACGACTCGCGATCGTCTTACAGAGGATGGGGAATGCCCTCACCGACGGGATCGGCATGCGCCGACTCCGATCGGGAATGCTCGTCGTCGAGGTCGCGACGACGCTGCTGCTGCTCGTGGCGTGCGGCCTGGTGCTGAGGAGTGTCGTGCGAATGGCAGGGACGAACCTGGGATTCGAGCCCCACCAACTGGCGCGTGCACGGATCTCTTTGCGCCCGGTCGACTATCCTGATGCGCAGGCATTTCCACGCTTCTTCGAGCGCTTCATTGAACGAGCAGACGCCGCAGGCGCGCCGGTCGTGTTCAGCAGCTGGCCGCCGTTCGCGGAGTTCCCCGAGCACGCGATCGAAGTCGAAGGACGCGACGGACACGTCCTCAACGCCGGATACGCCAACGTGGGGCCGAACTATTTTTCGACGCTCGCAATCGCGCTGCGACGTGGACGCGAAATCACCGCGGCAGATGTCTCCGCCTCGGCCGACGTCGCGGTCGTCAGCGAATCGCTCGCAAGGCGCCTCTGGCCTGACGAGGACGCGCTCGGGAGACGACTTCGTCAGGTCGAGGTCACCGCGCGAGGTCCGGAGCCGCCCGGCCCGTGGCAGACAGTAGTCGGGATCGTCGCCGACGTTCGTCAGAGTTACGGCGACGCCAATGTGCACGACGTCTACTCGCCGTACATTCCGCGAATCCGTTTCGGATCGTTCTGGACGCGGTCGTCACGCCCACTTGCGTCTGATTCGCGACTTCTGCAATCGGTCGGCAGAGAAATCGATCCGCATGCGGTCGTCAACGATCTGCGTGCGGTCGATGACGAGAACCGCGAGCTCGCAGGCGCGTCATTTCTGAGCCTGATGCTGGCGAGCTTTGCGGCCGTCGCCGCGGCGATTGCCGTGCTGGGTATCTATGCGGTGACCGCGTATTCGGTGCAGCAGCGAGAACGCGAATTGGCAATCAGAATGGCTCTCGGCGCCGGCCGTCGCGCGGTGGCGTCGCTGCTGGTGCGTGAAAGCGGCAGCGTCCTCGCCGCAGGACTCATCGTCGGACTCGCCGGCGCCATGGCCACTGCCCGCATACTCGAGCATCAGATGTTTGGCGTGCAAACGTTCGACCTGGCAATACTGAGCGCAACATCCGCGTTACTGACAGCGACGTGGCTCGCCGCCATGTGGTGGCCGGCACGACGTGCGTCACAGAAGGACCTGGCGCTGTCGTTGAAAGACGTGTGAGCGTCGTCTACTTTCCTGCCAGCACTAGGTTTCCGGCGCCCAGATGAGCCCGCAACGTGTACTTGCCGCTGCCCGACCAGGTGAACTCCTGGAGCAGACCTGATTTGGAGCCGCCGAACGGCCGGGCATCGAGGTCGCCGGCCTTCACCGCCGCGTCGACGCTGGCGTATTGGCTTGGATCGCCGACGGCGATTCGCACATTCCCGGCGATGCTCTCCACATCCTTGTTACCGGTGATGCCGTCCACGTTCAGCTCGCCGCCTGTCATGTGGATGACGACGTCTGTCGCCGCCGGCAGTTCGACCGTGGCGCGAAAGTTGCTGTGAGGCGTGTTCTTGACCTTCACATCGGCCTGACTGCCGTTGATCGTCACGTCAACCGCGGCAGTCGCGCTGTTGGTGGCGACGCGAATGTGTTTATCGGCGGCAGCTTTGATTTCGTACCCTCCGCCATCGAGGTCGAGGGTGATTTTTCCATCCGTAACGAAGGCTTTATCCGCCACAGGCGTCGTCGCCGGTGCCGCCGTTTCCGCCTCCGAGTTCGTCCCGCCGTGACACGCGGGCAAACAGACAATTGTGACGAGCAAGAGAGCCGCAGATAAGGTTGACCGCACGGTAACGCCCTCCATCAAGCAACAAGGTGCTGAAGCGGACGACATCATCTCACGTTCCGTGAGCGTGTGGAGGAGTCCGAGGGGCGACGCCCCTCCGGAGTGATTAAAACATCTTCGTCGCCGAAAGCGGCTCGACGCCGTTCCAGGCTCCCACCAGGGTTGCCTCGTCGAGTTTCGAGAACTTCTCGATCGATCCGGTCTTCCCCCATTTCAGCGTCATCGATGTGGTCGTGTCGAATGTCACCGAGGCGGTGTCCTCGAACGTCATCGGCGCAAGTGCGTTGCTGATCGGCTTGGAGAAGGTCCAGCTCGCGGTGAACTTCGAATCGAAGAAGTAGAAGAACGTTCGTCCGCGCCACGGTACCGCCCACCATCCGAGAAGCCAGCTGGGTACCGTTGTCGGCGGCGGGCCGTTGACGAACAGATCGATATCCACCCACCCCTTCAGCGCTGCGCCCTTGTCATGCGTGGGGATGTCGCTGATTTGAGTCAACTGTTTGCGTTTGATGATGTCGAACCCCATCTTCGATCCGCCCTGGCCTCCTTCGGCGGTGTTCCAGACGTTCCCTTCGAAGTCGAGCGAGATGCCCTGATGCAGCCGTGGCGCGAGCTCGAAAACATCTCCGAATTTCGGTCGCACGCCGGCGCTCGGCGTCACCCACGCGAAGCTCTTCCCCCACACCGCGAGCTTCTTGTCGAGATTGAACTGCCCGAGAAATCGGTTCGGCATCGCGATGCCGGTCGAGTTTCCGTAAATGCCGACAAAACCGTTGCAGCTGGTGAGTCCAGGGGGTGGGTCGTTGGCCCAGCTGTTGAGCAGCATGCTTTGGGTGATGCCACTGAGCTTGGTAAAGAGGCCCGCCAGCGGTCCATTCGAAGTGATTTGCGAAGGAAATGGGGGTACCTGCAACAGGTACATCCGGGCGCTATCGCGAATATCCATGCTGCCTCCCGGTGTCGAGCCGTGAGAACCGTGACGTTCCCGGCTTCTGGTGTTTCGACGAATGCTGTTGCGAGTTGTTCCTCTGGCATTGTGCCGCCGCGTCGTGAAGTTGACAACAGTCCTCACGAAGCCGACGCACGAGACGGACCTCCGTGTAGGTTTCGTGAAACCCGAATCGCTCGTTGATCCGAACGACGGTGAAGTTGGCCGGGAACTCCGTGGGCCTTGCGGCCTCCACATACGCTTGCTGCGGTTGTGGGCGAGGGACGCCAGGCGCGGGCGGTGGAGGTGGAGCGGACACGCCAGAACATGCAGCCACACCGAGCGGCAGCATGAGAAGCAGGCTACGTATCATTTGATCGCTCACGAAGGCGGGCCACCACGGCGTCATGCCCCTTTTTCACCGCCCACGCCAGCGGCGCCGCCCAAGGCATTCCGGCGCGTTCCATGTCGGCGCGACGAGTCAGCAGAAAGTCCACTATCGCAAGCTGGCCACGACGCGCGGCGAGCCCCAACGGCGTCGACCGATATTCCTCATCGATCGCATCAATGTCTGCTCCGTGATCGAGCAGGAGACGGGCCTTGCCAAGCTCCCCCTCGGCCGCCATGTGGTGCAGCAGCGTCAGACGGTGCCAGTTCATGTGATTCGGATCCATCCCATGCTCGAGTAGGAATGCGGCCGTTCGTTCGTGCTTGAAATGATAGTACGGCGCCCATTTCGACACCGGTGGTACGCGCGCGCCGAGCCGGATCAGGAATTCAAGCATTTCATGATCACCGGCGTTCGCCGGGCCCGCCAGGACACCATCGCCCCAGTCATCATCGTTCAACACGGCCGGGTCCAGGGCGATGAGCCTCTCGGCGTCTGCAAACCGATGATCCATGATCGCGCGTCCGATCTCATCGCGACGGTCATGGAGCTCTCGACCTCCGTGTGCGCGCAGCAAGTCCAGAAGCGCAGGCTTCTCGCGCGCCATGTCCATTGGCGTCCCACTTGATTCGACCATCCCGTTCGGATCGGCGCCGTGACGCAGCAGCAGCTCCGCAATCTCATAATGATTGTGGTACACGGCATTCCACAGCGCCTGACCGCGCGGCGCGCCTTCCTCCGGCAACGACGGATCGGCGCCGTGCTCCAGGAGCAGCCGGACCAACTCGAAGTCGCCGCGGCGTGCTGCCGCGGAAATCGGCCGATGATGGTTCGTGTCCTTCTCGTTGGCGGCCGCCCGATCGCGCGTGAGTACACCGCGAATGAATTCCTCGTCGCCGACGAATGCGGCGAGAAACATTGTCCATCGTGCACCGCGGGCCAGGAGACGGTCGGCGATCGCTCGTCCGTCGGACGCGGGGCCTCCGACGACGAAGTTCTTCATCAGCGCAAGGTGAATCGGGCGATACCCATCGCCGCGGATGGGATCCGGATCCGCTCCGGCATCGAGAAGTGCTTCCACAACCGGTTGATGTCGGCGTAGCGCGCCGTGATGCAGTGCCGTGTCGCCGGTGTCGTTCGCTGCGGCCGCAAGCGACGGATCCCTCAGCAGTTCGGCTTGCACTCTGGTCACATCGCCCGCATCCGCGGCGTCAATGAGGACGCTGACGCCCGAGGCGAGCTTGTATCGTCGCTCGATCTGCCGTCGGAGGAGACGGGCAACATCATCGTGCTCGTGATCCTCCGCGATCGTCAGCAGCGAGTCCTGAAACGGATAGCTGCGATACGCCAATTCGGCGCCCCGTTCGATGAGCAGCTTCACGATCGCGAGATGCCCTTCGCGCACGGCGAAGTGGATCGGCGGCGTGTAGTTGTATTCGACGATCGCCAGCCCGGGCGCGCGCGCGATCAGCCGACGGATCTGCGTCAGATCGCCGGCGCGAGCGGCCACGAACGTCGCGAACACGTCGTCGGTCGTCACGACGCTTCTGTCTTGAAGAATGTACGGCCGGCCAGGGCGCAACTCGACCGGGCGAATGAGCGGCGTGTTCAGTGCCTCTTGACGTCGCGCAGCACGGACGTGCTCAACCAGACGCTCCCAACGGGGAAACCCGTAGTTGCGGGCGACTTCCAGCTGCGCAACAGAAAGCTTGACGCCCTTCTCGTGTGCGAGGTCTTTCGCCTGCTTGCGAAGCTGTTCGAGGGAAGGGCGCGGCGGGAGAGTCGGCATAGGATCTCCTTTCAAGAACGCCCGTGTCCGCCCGGCGGGCTGAAAGAAGATCGAGACTGACGATCGTTCGAGTCGGACAGGTGGGCTCGGCCCTTCCCGCGGACGGGATGCGCCCTGCGACGCACCCCCAGCGTAACGGGGTGTCGGTCACGCCGTCAATGTCAGAAGACGGAAATGGGTCCGCTTCGCGGTCGCCCTACTGATACGCTGACCGGCTTTAGGATCTCGGACTCACTGTCCTATCTGCGTCTTCAGCCATTTCATGGCCGCATTCACCACCGTGTCTTGCCCGGCAGCGACATCATCAGGAGTCAGCCAGACCAGTTCATCAACCGGGAATTCGGTGTGAATCAGATAGTCTTTCGGTTTGCCGATGGCGTAAGAGTTCGACTCCGAAACCCGCGCTTCCCAGTCTGGCCCGAGGTCGATATGGGTTCCCAACGCCGGTTGCGTGGGCAATCCCAACGCCATCGACGTCGACTTTCCGAACGTTCGCGCGATCGGCAGCGAACGCAGCAACTCCGAACCGAAATCTCCCGAGCTGACGGCGCCCGGGCCAACCAGCACGGCCACCGGCCCGGCATACGACAACTTGATCGGGATGTCCCTGTTCCCGAAGTGCAGAAAATCGAGTTTGAAGAAATCTGGCGTGAGCAAGGTCTTCATCAGGAAGTGGTCGTACGGTTTCAGGCGTTGATCGTTGCCAAGCGTCGGCGCCGGACGCTCCGCCAATACCGCCGTTCCAAGTAAAGGTGCTCTGATAAAACCACCGACGTTGAAGCGATAATCAACGATCAGTCCGGAGACCTTGTTGACCTGCGTGAGCTGGTAGACGGCGTTTGCGAATTCATTCTCCGTGTTGTCGACCCATGCCTGCACATAGATGTAGCCGATGTTCGTTCCTGTCACGATCCCGGAACGCACGTAGTTTCCGGCGAAGAAGTTCGGCTTGGGTACGCCCGGGACGTTCATCTGCTCAGAGCAGAACCCCCAGAAGATATCGCCCGGCATCAAGCTGGTTGGAACATGCACGACCTGTCCCGTGCTCTGTTTGGCGATGTCCATGACATCGAACCAATGCCAATTCAGGCCCGCCGACATCACGAAGGAGTGATCGAAGGAACTGTCCGAGCTTCCCCACCACAAGGGCCACATCGGAACTTCTTCATTGATCAGTTCCTGGTACAGCTCGCGCCAGGGCTTGCCGTCGTACCCCAGGATTCGGTCGCCGCGCTGAAGTCCAAGCGGATGGTTCGGCATCACCGAATAGACGAGGGCCGACCCATCGTCCTGAGCCGTCAGGCAGGCGCCGGACGTGTCGACTTCCCAGGCGCCCTGACCCATCGATGGCACGCCCGGGCCGGGCACGGTGACGAAGTTGACAAGAATGTCGTCGGCTTGCGTATGGCTGTCCCGCAGCTGCAGCGCCAGGTGATTCATGATCCCGGCAAATCGGCCGCGGCTCACACCGGCCGCAACCTCTCCGCGATACTTGTTCCGCAACGCCGGCCAGTCGACCACAAGGTTCTGATAGGCCGCAAACTTGCGGTCGGCGTAGTCCCAGTACGTGTCGAAGATCTTCAATTTCTCTTCGGTCGATAAACCGTCGCCCCAATACGCATCGATCGCCGCTCGCCTCTCGGCTGGAGTCATCGATCCGATCCGGGGAGCGTCTGATGGCAGGGGTTTCGAGTAGGTATTGATTGCCTGGCTGCGCAGATCCACTTGTCGCCAAGTGCCGTACTGAAGGGTGTCAGCAAGGTTCTGCGCGGTAATTGAACTGACCAAAGCAATGCCCAGCAGAATTGCGAACGGCATGGCCAACGACTCAGATACCCGAGGAAACTTGTGGCGTGTCATAGCGTCCTCCTACCAAATTGCAAACGAGTCCGCTTTTAACGTGAGAAGAATGTGCCGCGAGCCGGAAAGCTGCGCATGAAGGACGAACGTTCTACCGACGGCATGGTGGCACGCCGATCTGGGAGTGTCAACAGCTGTCCGCGAAACGACAGAAGGTACTTAGTACTAAGGTTCCTGCTACTGATGTTCCGATCGCTCGCTCGTCTACCCGTTCAGATACTTGTTCGGGACGTTATCGAACGCTGCGACGAGCAGCTCAATTCGACGGCAGCCGAACCGCCAATAGCGAATTGCGTCAGCGAAGAGAGGCCGCGAACGTTTCGAGACGCGCCCGAAGCCGCGCGACGACGTCACGGTGATCCTTGGCCACGTCGAGGCGTTCGCCTGGATCACGGTCGAGATCGTAGAGTTCGGGGGCCGCTGCGGGATCGGCGAGACGCAGCTTCCATGCGTCCTGGCGCACCGCTTCAGCCCGCGCGCCCTGGATGTAGAACAGTTCGTGTCGAGGGGACGACCCTTTTCCACTGAGCAGCGGCCGGACATCGTACCCGTCCATCGGACGATCGTCAGGGATACGGCCCCCCGCTGCATGCACCAACGTCGGAAAGAGATCCAGCTCCGACACCATGTCCGCCGACACACGCCCCGCGGGAATGCCGTCCGGCCAGCGCAGAATTCCCGGAACTCGGACACCACCCTCCCAGGTGGTTGCCTTGGTCCCCCGCAGAAGACCAGCCCAGCCGACGTCCCAAAGCGTTTGCGTCTCCTGGAAACTCCGCGCCTCAGCGTTCGCCCATGGGCCGTTGTCACTGAAGAAGACGGTGATCGTCTGGCGATCGAGACCAGAGCTCTTGAGCTCGTCCAGAATCTGACCGACGCTCCAATCGATTTCTTCGATCGCGTCGCCGTACCTGCCGGCGCGCGAGCGGCCCTGGAAGTTCGAAGGCACGCCGACCGGAAGATGCGGCATGTTGTATGCGACGTACAGGAAGAAGGGTCCACTGCGCGACTCGCGGATGAAGCGAAGGGCCTCCTGCGTGTAACGCTGGGTCAGCGTGTAGGCCTCGACCGGCCGCTCGATCGCTTCGAGACCACGATAGAGAGGAATCGGCGGAACATTCTGCACGAACGGAAGCCGGTAATCGTGCGAATACGGCAAGCCAAAAAAATAGTCGAATCCATGTTTGGTCGGATTGAACTCCGGACGGCTCGCAAAATCACCGAGGTGCCATTTGCCGAGCATGCCGGTTCGATAGCCCTGCGTCTTCAACGCCTCGGCGAGAGTGATCTCATTGCTCGGGAGCCCGACCGGCGAGCCGGGCCCTGTTGGCGCGAGCTCGCCGGAACGAACCGAGTAGCGTCCGGTCAGAAACTGCGCTCGCGATGGCGTGCACGATGGCGCCGCGTAGAACGACGTGAGTCGAATGCCCTCGCGGGCCATCCGGTCGATGTTCGGGGTGTTGATCGTCGGGTGCCCGTAGGACGACAGATCCGCATAGCCCTGATCGTCGGTGAGAAAGACGACGATGTTCGGACGCGACGCCGGCTGCTGCGGGGCGCCGGAGAGGGCGGCTATCGAGACGAGACAGACAAGAACGAAGCTAGGAAGCGGTCTCATGACGACTCTCCAACCTCGTTACTCAGGCGAGCACATGAATGCGGTGAGCCTCGCTGTCGCCAATCCACAAAACACCGCGATCGTCCGCGAACACACCATGCGGGCGCGAAAGCGAACACTTCAGCGGATCGGGCTCCGGCCCATCGCCTCGCCGCCCAGTGCCAAGGCCCACGTTGGCGACGACGCCAAGGCCAGCAGCGATGTCACGGCCTCACGCCGATTCATCACTCTTCATGGTCTTCGGAACGCAGTCGATGTGGACAGACGCCTAGTCGTCGCCTTTCGGAAACGTCAGGACTCCGTAGCGCGATGCGAGCACGCGGCGCATGGGCGCCGGGTACGGCACATCGGCGCCTTTGATGCTGTGCCACAGCACGCGATTCAATGCGTCCTCGTCCGCGCGGTCCGGCTCGCTGAAGTCCATGCGGGCGGAGATTGCGGCACCGTACCCCTGCGGCGGGTTTCTCGTCATTAGATCGGTCTGCGCCTGTACTGCCTTGAAGCCTGAGAGATCCGGCTTGGCCATGAGGCTGTTCACCATGGGCACCGCCGCGGCGTCGTGCTGTGTCATCGGCGGCAGGCCAAGGAGCAGCTCGACCGTCCTCAACATGCTCACCGTCGAATACATCTCGCTGTCGACGTAGCCGCGCTTCACGTACGGGCTGATGACGAGGCCGGCGGTGCGATGCGAATCGACGTGATCCGGCCCATTCTGCGCATCGTCTTCAATAATGAAAATCGCGAACTCTGGCCAGACGCGGCTATTCGTGATCGCCTCGACGATCTTCCCGACGGCAACGTCATTCGAGGCGACCTGCGCTTTCGGCGTGTAGGCACCAGGGGTGGTCCCCTGCGTGTGATTCTCGCCGAGTGCCATGAACATGAAGTTGGGCACAATGCCTTTCTGGTCCATCTCCTGGAATTCTTCGACGAAGCGCTCGGCGCGCATGAAGTCCCGCACTCGCGGCGCTTCCTCTCCGGGGGCGCGCTGCTCCATCTGCGGATCGAGGTATCGCTGCTCGAAGCGCGTGCTGCGGACCTCGGCGACGCCGCGTCGGTTACCCATGCCGAACGTCATCACCTTGAGACCGTGCTGCTTCGCCAGCTCCCAGATGTAGGGCGTGGATTGTTCAGAGACTCCGCCGGCGGTGATGAGGGCACCGTGTTTCGAGTAGCTCAAGGTCCACGCCCGCTGCGTGAATTCGGTCGCATACGCCGACGTCGTCCACGGCTGGCCGTCCTGCGACACCTCGCCGCTGCAATAGAGGTTGTCGAGCAGCACGAACTGTTCCGCCAGCGCGTGCTGGTTCGGCGTGACGTCCCGGCCGAACAGCGTCAGGCTCGCGTCGCCGTTGCCCTGTTTCAGATCCCCAAACACCTGATCGTAGGTGCGGTTCTCTTTCATGATGAATAGGACGTGCTTGATCGGCGAGGCTTCGCCAACCTTCGTCGGGATGACGCTGGTGGCACTGGCTTCGGAATTCTCGAGCAGCGTATCGTGATAGCGCGCGTTCTCGTAGACCTGCTTCGTGTAAGTGGACAGCCGACTCGCATCCGGCGTATCGATGAACGAGATCAGGCCATTCAGCTGGTTGCCGTGATGCTGGAAGCTCGGAGCAGGGGCGGTCTGATCGATTGGCCGCCTGACCAGCGTCGGCCCCGTGCCATTCCCCTTGCCGCTGCCGACAATGACCCGCTTGCCGTCGGCGCTCGTCGTGACCATCGTTGGATACCAGCCCGTCGGCAGGAAACCAAGCGGACGGCTCTTCTCGCGATCTTCGACGTTGATGACCGACACCGAGTTGTTGTCGGCGTTCGCGACGTAGAGCCGCTTGCCGTCAGGCGACAAGGCGAGCGAATTGGGCGTGCTTCCAGCCGGCGCCTTCGGGCCGAGCGCGGTGCTGATGACTTCGAGCCGTTGCCGCGATTTCACGTCGAATGCGATGACGTTGTTCGTGTTGCCGCACGAGACAAAGAGGCGACCGTCGGCCGTCACGACGACGTCGTTCGGGTGCGGATCCGTCGCGAGCGTTCCCGTAACCTTTGGCTGACTCGGATCGCTCACGTCCACAATCGCGACGTTGGCGGATCCGAGATTCGCGACGTACAACGCCCTGCCATCCTTCGCGAGGCGCGCTGAAATCGGATGATCGCCGACGCGCAGCCGAGCGATCGCCCGTCCGGCCTGTGTCTCGAGTATGTAGAGTTGCTGGTCGGAGTTGTTCAGCGCATAGAGGAGCGCTCCATCGGGCGAGGTCCCCAGCCACGCGACCGCGGTCTGTTCCTTGACCGCGCCGTAAAGCGTGTAGCCGACCCGCGCTTCCTTCCACCCAGCATCATCACTGCGCGCGGGGCCCCACCCCCGCGCGCTCTCGCTCGCGGGCGCCGCTTCGCGGCGCTGCCCTCCGGCCGCTCCCTCGGACCGCGGGCGCTCGTCCCATCGATCGAACACCTGGATGTCACTGTACCTATAGCCGGCGCCATTCGATACGTAGATGCGGTCGCCCTTCGGCGAGAACGCGAGGCCGCTCCAGGCCTGCTCCATCTGGAACGTCCCGACCTCTTTTTCCGTCGCCAGATCGACGATGTGGAGGGCGTGATGCGTGTAGCCGGTATTGGTGAAGGCGAAGAGTTTGCCGTCAGGGCTGACCTGCCCGCTCAGGATCATGTCCCCTGACGGTAGTTGCCTCCCGGCGGGTGTCGTTTTCCAGCCACTCACGAGGAGGGCGTTCGCGCCGTTCTGACCGGGGACGGTCACGTCCTTGCCGGATGCGGGATGTTTGATGCGAAATGGCTCAAACGCGGTCCAGGCGGCACCGGCCAGGGCAACGAGCGTCACCGTCAGGGCGAGGCGTTTCACAGAAGACCTCCTCGGTATGCGGCAGAGAGTACTTCAACGGCGTAACGAATGCGTGTCGAAGATTACTCCGAGGGGCTTCGCCCCTCGGACTCCCCCACACGCTCGCTTCGCCTTGTCGCACGCGATTTTGAACCGCTTCCAGCTTCACGTCTGGGTCGCGCCGTCGCCAGCACCTCAGCGATGGCGGTCATAGTAGTCCAGCTGCGTGTGGTGACGGGAACGCCAAAGACACGATCCAGCGCGCTCAGGCAGCCGATGGCCTTCATCTGGCGCCGGTAGACACCGAGCACGAATCGTTCGTGGTGTGCGAGAACTCTCAACAGCCACGTTCGGGTGGAAGGGAGGATCACGGGCAGCCGAGGCGTTGCGGTGGCACGTCGAGACAGGACGCTCACGAAACGAACGACGTCGGGTCGGACCGGATATCCGTCGAAGAAGTTCTGAGACACGAGCGCGGCGATCTCCCGACCGTGACAGATGATGATCTCGGCGTCGAAGGGTAGCCGACGTTGCAATTCGGCGCGGAGCTTCGCTCGGGTGACTGGACGCCGAATCACGAGAGTGCCCGCGGCCCCTATGTTGACGACATCGAGGTGCTCGAGTTGCTTGGCGAGCAACTTAGGCCGAAAAGCCCTGTGACCGCCGACGTTGATTCCCCTCATGAAAACTACGAGTGCCATGGGCTGGGAGCGAAGAACACCACACCGTCAGCTCTGCGGCTCTGAGCGCGACATTACCAGAGGACGCTTCATGAGTCAGCGTGACCTGCGTCGCCAGTGTCGGCTCCGCCGGGCACCGACGCAATCTGGACGGGAAGACCGGTTTCGCGCGCTCGTGTCGCAGCAACGGCAATCCTCAACGCCTGGAGACCGTCATCAATCGTAATGGGCGGTTCCCGGCCGTCCAGCACGTTCCGAGCGAAGTTCTCCAGCTGGGCGGTGTAGGCGTCGCGAAAACGCTCCATGAAGTACGGCACGGTATCGTGAGCGACGCCCGCGCGCGTCATCACCATGACCGGTGTCTCACGCAGATAACCGACTCGCAGCGTGCCCTGCGTCCCGAGCAGTTCGGTGGAGATGTCATAGCCGTAGATGCCATTGCGTGTGAGATCCACGACGCCGAGGCGCCCCGAGGCGAACACGAGGCTGACCACCGCGTTGTCGATATCGCCAATAGTTGCGAAGTCCGGGTAGGCGAGCACGCCGCCAATGGCCTGCACGCTGACGACTTCTCCCATATACCACCGAGCCAGATCGAAATCGTGTATCCCCATATCGATAATCAGGCCGCCACTGCTCCGAGGATCGGCATACGCGAGCGACGGCGGATACGGGTCGCGCGAGGTGGACTTGAAGACGACGGGATCTCCGATGGCACCGTCATCGATGCGCTTCTTGGCCGCCGCGTACCCGCTATCGAACCTGCGCATGAAACCGAGTTGAAAGAAGATCCCCGACTGCTCGACTGACGTCCGCATCGCTACCGCGTCGTCCAGGGAAGTCGACGGAGGCTTCTCGCAGAAGATCGGCTTGCCAGCTGCCGCGGCCGCCAGGGCGACCTCGCGGTGCGTGTTCGTAGGCGTGACGATTACGATTGCATCAACGGACGGATCACGGAACAGATCCGCAGAGTCGGCGTACGCGTGCGGGACGTCGAACTCACTCCGTACGCGTTCGAGCGCGGCCCCGTCCGTATCGGCGATCGCGGTCAGTCGGGTACACGCGATGCGGGTCGAGAGGTCGCGCGCGTAGACTCGCCCAAGCCGTCCGACGCCAATCAGACCGATGTTGAGTTTTGGCATGTGCGGCTATTGCGCCTTGGTGACCAGCGACAGTGGCACCTTCTGGTCGGCCGGCACCGACTCGCCATGCAGGAGTTTCGCGGCGCTTTCGACCGCGATTCGGCCCATATCGCGCGGCGATTGCGCGACTGACCCGGCCATCGTCCCCGCCGCGATCGCCTTGCGCGCATCGTCCAGCGCGTCGAAACCAACGACGCGGATCCGGTTCGTGCGTCCGGCGGCGGCAATTGCCTCGACGGCGCCAAGCGCCATCAAATCGCTGCACGCGAAGAGTGCGTCAATGTCGGCGTGCGCCTGCAGCATGTTCTGAAAGACCGTGAATCCCTGATCGCGTTCCCAGTTGGCGGGCTGGCTGGCGACGACCGTCATGCCGGCGTGCGGCTGGATCGCATCGCGGAAGCCACGCAGGCGGGAGTCACCGGTCTCGTGCCCGGGGATCCCTTCCAGCACTGCAATCCGCGCCGTACCGCCCGCGATCTTCGCGAGATAGTCGCCGGCCATCCGGCCACCCTCGTAATTGTCCGACCCGATGAACGATTCGATCTTCAGGTTGTTGTCGGCGATCGCTTTCGGATCAACTCGCGTGTCGACGACGACGACAAGGACGCCGGCGCGATTGGCTTTCGCGATCGCGGAGGCAATTTCGCGCGATCCGCTCGGCGTGACAATCAACACTTTGATCGCGGTCTGCAGCAGGTTCTCGATGATCTGCATCTGCTTCTCGACATCGATCTCACGCTCCGCCGCCTGCACAACCAGGTCGACACCGGCGGCTTTGGCGGCCTCCTGAGCTCCGCGCTGCATGTCCAGGAAGAAGGGGTGGTTCAGCGTCTTCATCACAAAGGCCACGCGCGGGGCTCCACTGGTGCTGGCCGCCTTCTCACGGTTGCAGCCGGAAAACGCCAGTGATATCGCAAGCAACCCGACAAGTGCCCGGCCGCACAGACGTGTCATCTTCCTCTCCTCAACGGCGCCGTTTGAGCGACATATCGATATTGACTCCGAGGGGCGTCGCCCCTCGGAGTCCCCGACACGCTCTCTCGCGAGCCGCTTCGTCGGCTCGCTCCGTTCGCGTGGCTCGCTTCGCTGCGCTTGCTCGCCGTCTGTCCCGAGTCATGAACGGGGTCTATCGCCGTCGTTTCAACGACATGTCGATCAGGACGGCGCCAATGATAACGGCACCGATGACCACCTGCTGGAAAAATGACGACACGTTCAGCAGATTGAGGCCGTTTCGCAGCACACCCATAATCAACGCGCCGATGAGCGCGCCGACGAGCGTCCCTTCCCCGCCGAGGAGGCTGGTGCCGCCAATGACCGTCGCTGCAATGGCATCGAGCTCATACATCGTTCCTGCGGTCGGTTGCGCCGAATTGAGCCGCGCCGTCAGGAGAATCGCGGCGACGGCGCTCGTCAGGCCGGCGACGCCGTACACGGCCGTCTTGTGAAAGCGGACGTGAACGCCCGACAGCCGCGCCGCCTCTTCGTTGCCGCCAATCGCGTAGGTCGCCCGGCCGAAGACCGTGTGATTGAGCACAAAATGCGCAACCAGATACACGACAGCCGTCAGCAGTACCGGCGCCGGCACGATCGTGAGCACGCGCGCGGTCGCCAGGGCGCGAAAGCCTTCTGAGAATCCGGAAATCGGACGGCCCTCGGCGAGCATCAACGCGGCGCCGCGGGCGACGCTCATCATGCCGAGCGTCGCGATGAAAGGCGGAAGCCGGCCGAAGGTAATCAGCAGTCCGTTGGCGAGCCCACAGGCGGTGCCTGTCGCCAACGCGAGGATGATCGCCGCAGGCGCCGGCGCGCGGCCCTCCAGCGCCAACGCGAGGGCAATGCCCGCGACCGCGAGCACCGAGCCGACGGAGAGGTCGATTCCGCCAGAAATGATCACGAACGTCATGCCGACGGCAACGATGGCGTTGATCGATGTCTGCTCGAGAACGTTCAGCAGGTTGGAGATCGTGAGGAAGTGCGGCGTCGCCGCCCAGAGGACGACACAGAGCACCACCAGACCGGCGAAGGTGCCGATCTGACGCGACCGTTGCGCCCTCAGGCGAGGCCGCGTCGCGGACCCGCTCGTCACGAAGCCACGCCGAGCGCCGCGTGCAGGACCGCCGCGTCGGTCACGCTCTCCGATGAGAACTCCGCCGTGATGGATCCGCCCCGCATCACGAGCACGCGATCGCTCATGCCGATGACTTCCGGGAGATCGGACGAAATCATGATCACGCCGGCGCCGGCGGCAACCACGGCGTTGATCAGGAGGTAGATGTCGTGACGAGCGGCGACATCGATACCACGAGTCGGCTCGTCGAAAATCAGAATCTCGGCCTGCGCCGCCAGCCACTTCGCCAGCACGACCTTCTGCTGATTCCCGCCGCTCAGATTCAGCACGAGCTGCGAGGCGGTGGGGGTGCGGATGCTCAATTTGCCAATCGCATCCTCGGCCTCACGGCGCTCCGCGTGCCGATCCATCATGCCGAACCGCGACAATGCGTGGAGGTGCGACATCGAGACATTGCGTTCCACGGACAGGCCGAGGACGAGGCCGTGCTGCTTGCGGTCTTCCGGCAGGAATCCGATGCGCTCGCGCGCGGCCCTTGCGGGTGAATCAATGCCGATGGTTCGGCCGCCGATCGCGATCGTACCGCGCTCGACGGGATCGGCGCCGATAATCGCGCGTGCGAGGCGCGTGCGCCCCGCTCCCACCAGGCCAGCAATCCCGAGCACTTCCCCGCGATACAGCACCAGCGAGACGTCATGCAAGCCGCCAGCGACCAATCCGTTGACGCGTAGCAGCTCTTCGCCCCGCCTGTTCGTCCGCCGGGGATAGTGATCGCTGACCTCGCGATCCGCCATCAGCCTCACCAACTCCGGCACCGACACCTCACCGATGTTCCGAGTGGCGATGTGGCAGCCATCGCGCAGGACCGTCACCCGCTGGCCGATGCGGAAGACTTCCTCCATCCGGTGCGAGATGTACACGACGGCGACGCCGCTCGACGTCAGACGGGCGATCGTGTCGAAGAGCTGGGCGACCTCGCGCTGGCTGAGCGCCGATGTGGGCTCGTCCATGATCAGGATCCGCGCGGCATCGCTGAGCGCCCGTGCGATCTCGACCATCTGCTGCTGGGCGAGACGCAAGGTGCTGACCGGAGTGTCGGGATCGATGGAAACGCCCAGCGACTCGAGGATCCGCGCCGCGTCCCTCCGCATCGCCGTCCAGTCGACGATCCCGGGCCAGCGAGTCGGCGCCTTGCCAAGAAAAATGTTCTCCGCAACCGTCAGGTGCGGTACCAGACTCAGCTCCTGGTAGATGGTACTGATGCCGAGTCTGCGCGCACTCGCCGGATCGGGAATGTCAACGGCGGTGCCGTCGAGCAGGATGTCGCCGGCATCGCGTCTGACGGCGCCGCTCAGGATCTTCATGAGCGTCGACTTGCCTGCGCCATTTTCGCCAAGCAGGACGTGCACTTCGCCGGCACGCACGTCGAGCGCGGCGTCACTGAGCGCCTGGACTCCTGGATAGCGTTTGCAGATGTCCCGCATCTGCAGAAGCGCTGACGAGTGCATATCCGCCACGAGTTCCTCTCCTCGGCCCTGGCGAGATCTCGACTTGGTCCAGCGTTAGCCTGTGGTAGCTTCCCTCGTGGTCGCTCGACTGCGCAACCACCGAATCTGGCCCCGGTGATTGATTTCATGCCCACAGACATGAAACCACTTGAAGTAATTGTTCACCTTCTGACCGTTCCCGAATGACGTCTGCTCTTCGAGCCACCGGTCATCGCGCCGGGCCAGTTCTGCAAGTGTCTTCGTCCGTACCTGCTCGAGTCTGTCCAGGTAATACGCTAAATCGTTTCCTCTGATCTCGTTTCTCGCCTTGTCGCCGAGTTCGAGAGCCGCACCCCATTGCTGCCGTTCCTCCACGTTCAGCTCACGGGCCTCGAATGTGGCGGCTTGATAGCCGGCTTCTGCTGCCGCGATGTGCAAGAGGAGCGCGCCGATGGAGTTGCTTTCCGGGTCATGGAGGTAGTCGAGCTCGTCGACGCTCGAGCCGGCCACAGCCTTGAGGGTCGTCGATCGCGCGTACTTCATCATCGAGACCAGACGCGCGATCTGCGGCGTAAAACCCGGGAGGTCGCCGATCAGAAAGAGGGTCTGTTGATTCACGCCATACCTCTGTCAGTCTTCTGAACGACCCAAACCTTCGAATGTTTACCGTCCGGTCCTTCCGACCAGAGCCGGCCAGTTGAGAAGCACCGTGAGAGGTGGGGTGATGTCCTTCGGCATCAGCGAAACCACGAGAAATCGATCGCCGGTGGGTGTCGAATGGTACAGGTGACGGTTGTTGTAGATGCTGAGGGTGTTCATTTGAAACAACTTGACCGGGCGGCCCGCCCGGATCGCGCTTCCCTTTCCCTCGACCGGGACCGCCATCAGCATCCGGTCTGGGCCGAGATAGTACAGCTCGCGACCGTCGGGGCGCCACTCGGGCATCGTGCCGCCGCCGACCGACACGGGAATCTTGGTCTGCGGTTCGGGGAAGCTGTCGAGATAGACCTCGCGGCGTCCGCTCTCGTCCGAGACAAACGCCAGCGCCGTGCTGTCGGGGGACAGCCGGCCCTGGCCTTCGTTGTATCTCGTGGCGACCAGTGGCCGTGCCGCCACCGGTCGATCGAGCGTCATCACCCACACATCTCCCTGTGTTGCCGGGTCGCCCTTGTCGAACAGGAGGTACCGGCCATCGTCGGAGCGGTCGTTCAACCACACGGTACGATCCTGCGCGAGCAATCGCTCGACTTGCCCACCGCGGACCTGACGCGAGTAAATGCCGCGAAGCGTGGAGAAGAAGACCCGGGATTCATCGGCCGACCACGTGGGTGTCAGTTCGATCGATTCGGATTGCGTCGGTGCGAGACGCGTCTCGGTCCCGGCCGTCAGATCCACCACCCACGGGCCGGTGAAGTTTGATACCGAGTCGTGGCGTTCGGTCAGCGCGCGAGTGCGATCCTTCGACACGACCGCGCCCATGATTTCCGAGACGCCTCCGAGGGCCCGGATTACTTTTCCCGATCGATCGAACCACGTCAGTTGCGCCGGCGGCTGCCAGCTGCCATCGGTGAACACGAGCCGACCGGCCTCTGACACGGAGAACGTACGATCGATGAAGGACCCCAGGCCGAAGCCGACCGTTGTCGAGAGGCGAACGGGCGTGCCGGTCGTCTCGAACCGCGTGAGATCGAAGGGCTGCGCGTACAGGCCGCCGCCCTGCTCAAAGAACAAGTGTCCGGCCGAATACTCGACTCGGGATCGCGCTTCGGCGACCTTGCGGATTGACGGATCGTCGAGGCTGCCCAGGAAGATGCCGCCGTTCGTGCACGTAATCAGGTAGTGCCGCCCGTCCGGGAGAAACGACGGGTACTGCAGCGGGCGATTCTCGGAGTCCGAGACGGTGACGAGCGACGGCGTGCCCCCGGCCTCGGGAATCGTGTAGACCCCTGCCGCAGACACCGGAGAATAGAGAATGAGTCCGTTGCGGCCCCACGATCCGCCCCTCGGCGTCGTCACGTCGGCGAGTGCCTGAGGCGCGCCGCCATCGAGCGAGACGCGCTTCAGCTTTCCGTCGCCGAAGAACGCCACCGCCTTTCCGTCTGGCGCCCAGAACGGTTGATACACCTCGCCGAGCACTTCGGTGCCCGCTACCTCGCGCGAATCCGGACTATCGAGTCGGCGGATCCACAGCACGATCCGTTGCCGCTCGTCGGGCGCCCAGAAGGCGACCTGCGTGCCGTCGGGTGAAATCGCCGGTCCGGCCCAGGGTGCAAATCGGCCGAAGGGCGGCGCAAGCGAGAGCCAGATCGCGCTCGCCGGTGCCGCGCTCGGCACCGCGGCACGGCCGCCGAACCACCCTGCGGCCAGAAGCAACGCCGCGGCAATCGCGGCGGCACCCGAGCGGGCCAACGATACTCCCGGCCGTCGGCCAATAGCCGATGGTAGTGGCGCCGCCCCGGATGACGTCAGCCGAGCAGAAGCGGTCAGCGACTCCAGCGCGAACGCGACGTCCCGTGCGGTCTGGAATCGCTCGGCCGGACTCTTCTCGAGGCAGTGGCGTACGATTCGATCGACGGCTGGCGACGCATCCACCACGGAGGCCGACAGATCCGGCGGGTCCTCCGTGAGGATGGCGGTCATCGAATCGGCCGGCGTCTGTCGTCCAAACGCACGGCGGCCCGACAGCATCTCGTAGAGCACGGCCCCCAGCGCGAACAGGTCGGCGCGCGCATCCACAGCCTGTCCGCGGACCTGTTCGGGAGCCATGTAGCCGATTGTGCCCATCACAATCCCGGCATCGGTCCGAGCGATCGTCTGCGTCGCGCCAGACGCCGCGTCTGAGCCGACCTGCCGCACGAGACCGAAGTCGAGGATCTTCACCTGCCCGTCCTCGAGCAGGAAGATGTTCTCGGGCTTCAGATCGCGATGCACGAGCCCTTTGGCGTGTGCCGCGGCCAGCCCACGTGCGACCTGGATGGCAATCTCGATCGCCTTTCGCGGAGGCAAGGCAGTGCTAAGACGATCGCGAAGTGTCTGCCCCTGGAGCAGTTCGGCCACGGCGAACAGTTGACCGTCGTGAACACCGGTATCGAAAATTGCGAGGATGTTCGGATGGGAGAGCGCCGCGACCGCTTGCATCTCCCGCTCGAAGCGAGCTTGACGGTCCCGATCGGCGGCGACACTGGTGGGCAGCACCTTGACGGCCACATCGCGACCGAGGCGCGTATCCCGCGCCCGGTAGACCTCGCCCATACCTCCGGCGCCGATCGACTCGATGATCTCGTACGGACCGAGGCGTGTGCCGGGTGCGAGGCTCATCGGAGGGGCTCAGCTTATCAGAGTCGCCGCATGCGCCCGCGCCGGGAGACCGAATGGATATGATCGGAGTTGGTTTCAAAGCCCCAAGGGAAGCGGCGAACGAGCGTGGCGAAGCAGCGAGCGAGAGAGCGAGTGGGGGAGTCCGAGGGGCAAAGCCCCTCGGAGTTTATCTATGATCGGCAACTGAAACGCGTGCGTGTACACATTTCAGATGAGGCGGAAGACTCCCGTGACGAGCGGTGGCAGCGCGAAGGAACGCGCCAGGTCGAGACACCGTTCGACGCCGAGCGATTCATCGAGCGGGTTGGCTTTGCGGCGTGCATGACGGACGCGCGGAGACCAGGACCGTCGCTCTATGTGGCTGTCTGCGGCCGGCGCGACGCCGTCATGCCGCGGAACGTTCAGAAAGATCCCGAGGCATCGCACACGTGGCACCTCAAAGACCACCTCATACGTCGCGGCAACGTCTATTACGCCAAACTGGCCGGCTCGCGCGCGATGTTCATCGCGCCGCGCATGATTCCGTACTTTCATTCGGTGTGGGGCGTGCGGCCGCGCGAGCAATCGAGGCACTTGAGCCGGCCTGCTCGGGCTGTTCTACGCGTCCTTCGTCACGAGTGGGAGATGGCGACATCGGACTTGCGCGAGGGCTCCGGCATCAAGGACCGCAAGTCGTTCAATCGCGCGCTCGACGAACTGCAGGCGGCCATGATCGTCGTGCCGAGCGAGGTGTACTACCAGCCACGGTTTACTTACGTCTGGACATTGGCGGTTGGAAGGTTTCCTGATCAATTGCGGAAGCCACCGACACGGGCCATTGCGCTCAAGGAAATCGCGCGGTGCTTCCTGACGAGTGCGGTGATGACCGTCCCGGGAGAATTGGCGCGTGTCACCGGGCTGTCGCGGCCGGATGCAGGGCTCGGCAACCGCGCGCTGGTTGCCGAAGGTTTCGCCACGTCGCCGTCCCGCGGCGTGTATGTGCTATCGGCGACCGGCGAATCGCGAACCTCGAATCGCGAACCGCTACAATCCACCAGTGCATGAATTCCGCCACGCCATCCGCTTTCTCTGGACACACAAGTCGTTCACAGCAACGGGCGTCCTGACGCTGGCGATCGGCCTCGGTGCGAACACGGCGCTCTATGGTTTGCTCAACGCCGCACTTCGACCGCTGCCAGTGCCGCACCCCGAGCAGCTGGTGGCGATCGCCGCAGAAACCAAGGACGACAACACCGGCGGCTTTCAGTATTCCTTTTCGACCGAGGCGTTGAAAGATTTCCAGGATCGGTCCGGACCGTTCAGCACGGTGTTCGCCCAGCTGCTGCGGGTCGGCGGACTCTCGACAGACGGACGCGCCTCTCAGTTCTGGTTCGCTGCCGTCAGCGACAACTATTTCACCGGCCTTGGCGTCGCCGCCGCACAGGGCTCACTGTTCACGGCACCATCGGGTTCGCCGGTTCATGTCGTTCTCGGACATACGTTCTGGATGAAGACGTTCGGCGGCGACGCCGGGGTCATCGGCAAGGCCGTCCGCGTCGACGGCTCCCCGGCCGTCATCACCGGAGTCGTCGCGAAATCCTTTCGCGGAACACTGATGGGGGTGGAGCTCGACGGCTACGTGACGATTGACGATTACGGCGTGCTGATGCCGGACGTTCAACGCTGGCTGTATCACAACCGGAAAGCGCGGCCGCTCCAGTTGTTCGCGCGACTCCGCCCGGGCGTGGCTCTAAGCGAAGCGCAAGCGGCGACCGACGCGCTGATGGCGACGCTCGCCAGCGAGCATGGCGATACCGATCAAGGAATCAGCGCCCGGGTCATTCCTGAACCGCTCGCCCGTCCGTTGCCGATGCGCGCCGTGACGACGGCCATTCCGTTCGTGCAGTTCTTTGGACTCGCCGTCGCCGGCCTGGTGCTTCTGCTGGCATGCACGAACGTCGCGAACCTGCTGCTCGTCCGTGCGACGGCTCGGGAGCGGGAAATGGCTGTTCGAGCGGCACTGGGTGCGAGCCGGGGACAGCTCGTCAAGCTGATGGTCGTCGAGGGCCTCCTCCTGTCGAGCATGGGCGGCGCGGTGGGCTACGTGGTCGGCCAATGGGTCACGTGGGCTTACGTGTCACGGCTGGACATAGGCGCCGACCTGCCTCTGCGATTCGACGCCACCTTTGACATGCGGGTGTTCTTCTTCTCGCTGGCAGCGGCGGCGGCCACGGGCGGCGCCGTCGGCCTGTGGCCCGGCTGGCGCGCGTCTCGCGCCGATGCCAGAGCCGCCCTGCACGACGGTGGCAAGGGGCAATCGGACAGCTCGCATCGCCAGCGTCTCAGACGCGTGCTCGTCGTCGCGCAGATCTCCGGCGCACTGTCGCTCCTGATCGTTGCCGGCCTCTTCATCCGTACGCTGAGCTCCGCGCAGCAGGTCGATCTCGGCTTCGACGCAAAACACTTGATCAGCGTGCGGCTGGATCCCAGGCAGATCGGGTATGACGAGGACCGGACCAACGAGTTCTACAAGGAGCTGCAGCGGCGCGTCGAGGCGTGGCCCGACGTGGCGTCGGTCGCGGTCGCCTTCACCACGCCAATGAGTTACTTGATCGGCGGCGGGTCCATCTATATCGAGGGCCAACCAACAGCGGCGTCTGCCCAGCCACCGGCATCATTCATCAATCACATCGGCCACAACTACTTCGAGACGATGGGCATTCCGATCGTGCGCGGCCGCGCATTCGTGGAAGATGACGAACGAGAACACTCGCTCACGCGCAAGTTCGCGATCATCAACGAAGCGATGGCGGCGCGCTACTGGCCTGGTCAGGACCCGATCGGCCGTCGCTTCCGCGCCTACAATCCAACCGATCCGCTGCTCGAAGTTGTCGGCGTCGCCCGGAACAGCAAGTACGTGCTGGTCTTCGAAGCACCGCGCCCCTACATCTATCTACCGCTCGTGCGCGACCTCTCCCTGCGGACGCTGCATGTCCGCGCCGTTGGGGATCCGGCGGCACTCGCGCTTCGTCTCGAACGCGAGATCAAGGATCTGGCTCCCGATCTGCCGATCGCCGACCTGCGCACCATGGATCAATCACTCAGCGGAATCTTTGGATACTTGATTTTCAGAATCGGCGCGCTTCAAGCCACGAGCATGGGACTCCTGGGACTGCTGCTCGCGCTCGTCGGCGTCTACGGCGTAGTCTCCTTCGGTGCGTCGCTGCGAACGCGGGAAATCGGCATCCGCGTGGCCCTCGGCGCCCAACCCCGGGATGTGCTGCGGCTGATCCTCGGCCAGGGTCTGCAACTCGTCTTGATTGGACTGGTGGTCGGTCTCGCAGCGGCCATCGCCATGGCCCGAGTGCTGTCGCGGTTCCTGCCACTGGTTGATTCAGCCGACTGGATCCTGTTTGCGACGGTCTCCGCCGAACTGGGAGTGTTGGCCCTGACAGCGTGTTACGTTCCTGCCCGTCGCGCGACCCGGGTGCCAGTCATGTCGGCATTGCGTCACGAGTGAGAAACGTGCACGGCGAGTGTTGAGTGGTGAGCGAACAGGAGTTTTGTCCCGTTGCCTTTCCAGAAGCGTTCCACGATACTCCCCGCATGCGCACAGCAGCGATCGTTGGTCTCGCGTTCGGTGTGGCGATGTTGGCGTCGCAGGAGGCGGGTGCACAGATGATCAGGCTTGGCGAAGTCTTGGTACTCACGCCATCGGAGGGCACACACGCGACCGGTGGGAGCGATCACCTCGTGCAGGCGGACCGGGGCAACCGGAAAGGACAGTTCTATCGGGTCTGGACCGGCGCCGCGAAATCAGGCACGCCGCCAGCGGGCGATCGCTCGACCGAGTATCACCTGCTCAGCCCTGAGAAGGCCGGGACGCTCCCGGACGTCGACGTCCTGGGCATTCACTTCATCAAGGTCCTGCCCGAGCGTCGCGACGCGTTCGAACGATTCGTTGGCGAGACACTGCACCCGGCCGTCGCCAATCTTCGCCCTGACCTCCGCCTCCTCTATTGCAAGGCCGTGCGAGGCGCCGAAGCGCCCGGCTACATCCTGCTCTTTGCGCTGACGAAGCAGTCGCGGGACAAATACTGGCCAGGGGGATCCGACTCCGATGTGTTGCGAGCGGCGTTCGCTCCGATTCGTGTACATACGAAAGAGCTGAGCACGTATCTGGTCCCCGACTCGGCTCTCACCGACGAGAAGTTTGCGGCCGCGATTTACGAAAGCCGCGAATGGACCGATTTCGTGCTGGTACCGTCCGGCTCTCGATAGGCTCGACGGATGAACCGACGGTCGTTCCTCAAGGACGCATCTATGGCCACCGCAGGTCTCGCGGTTGGCCGCACCGTCGGCGTACCGACACAAGACGACCGTCGTTCCACGATCGTCGTCGATCCGCATCCGGTCTTCGAGTTGTCGCCGTATCTCTACATGCAGTTCATGGAGCCGCTCGGCGCGACCGATGGCTCGGTCGAGGCCGCGTGGGACCACACGATCGATGGCTGGCGCGACGACGTCCTCGCCGTCACGCGCGATCTGGCGCCGACGATGATGCGATGGGGCGGGATCTTTGTGGACTTCTACCGCTGGCGTGAAGGCGTGGGACCACGGGCCCAACGCCCCGCAATGCTCAACCTCCTCTGGGGCGGAGTCGAATCGAACCAGATCGGCACCACCGAGTTCGTCGGCCTGTGCAAGACCGTCGGCGCCGAGCCGCTGATCTGCGTCAATTTCGAGTCAGACGGACGACAACAATACGTGAAGGCGAAGGACAGCGTTCGTACGGCCGACGCAACGGAAGCTGCGGCTTGGGTTGCTTACTGCAACGATCCCCACCATGCGGAGCGGCTGACGCACGGACGTGCAGCCCCGATCGGCGTCCGCTACTGGCAGATCGGAAACGAGACGTCATACGACAAGAGCGGATTCGATCTTGAGACCGCGGCCCGCAAGACGGTCGAGTTCGCGAAGGCGATGCGCGCCGCCGATCCCGGCATTCGCTTGATCGCATGGGGCGACAGCGACTGGGCGGGTCGCATGGCGGATGTCGCTGGACAGCACATCAACTATCTTGCGTTCCATCACATGTTCGATCCGGACTCGCGCGAAAAGCCGGTGCTGCGAGGCGAGTCGTATCGACGTGATCCGGATGCTACATGGGCCCAGCTGATGGGCGCGTGGCAGACGCACGACACCAAGATCCGCCGCGTTCGCGACAGCCTCGGCGGACGTAGGATTCCGCTCGCACTGACGGAATGTCACTTCACGATTCCTGGACGGGACCGCGGCGACGTGTTGTCCACGTGGGCGGCCGGCGTGTCGTACGCCCGTATTCTCAACAATCATCAACGCCACGGAGACGTGCTCCAGATCGCCACCGCCGCCGATTTCTGCGGAACCCGTTGGCAGAACAACGCGGTGATGATTCCGGTGCCAAAAGGAAGCGGCCGCGCGTACCTGCAGCCGGTTGCCCGCGTGATGCAGTTGTATCGGCATCACATCGGCACGCATGCGATCACGGTCAGCGACATACCGGAAGGTCTCGACATTGTCGCCAGCCGGAGGGACAACACCGTCTTCCTGCACGTTGCCAACACACAGCGCACCAAGCCCGTTCGCGCGGCACTTCGAATCGGCCGGAGCACGATCCGTCGAGGACGCGTGCTCGAAATCGCCGAAGATTCGACCGTCGAGCTGTCCTACTTGAACAGCGGTGAGGTTATGAAGGTGGTGGAGAAACCACTGAGCCCCGACACCGTCTGGGAGTTCCCGGCGGCCTCAGTGTCTGCCGTGGAACTGGAGATCGTTGCGGCGTGACACAGCACCTTATCGCAGGCTACTTTTTCGCAGGCGCGCGGCGGCGCAGTTCCTCGAACCAGTTGGTGACGATGGCCAGCGTCGAACCGCTCGAGCGCGCCGATAGCTCCACCAGAAACCGATTGCGATCGGACGTGACATCCCACGTCGTGGTGGACGGCTGTCGAAACAGCTCTCGCGGCGCACCCGCGCGGAAGTCCGGACTGCTGACGACGTCGACAACCATCAGCTTCGCGATCGGTATGCGCGCCCAATAGAACAACTCCCGGCCATCCCTCGACCAACGCGGAGTGGAGCCGCCGTCCAATGAAATCCGAGTCTTCGGGCCCGGCCCGGGAAACGGCTGGACGTAGACTTCGTTCCCGCCAGACTCGGTTGACTCGTACGCGATCCACCGCCCGTCCGGTGAGACGGCCCCGTCGACCTCGGCGCCGGCAGCGTCGGGGTGAATCGGTTTGGGTTGCTCACTGGAACCGCCGCCTGGAAGCGGCACGATCATGAGGCGCAAACGTTTATCAGGTCCCGGCTCGGAATAGATCAGCATCCTGCCGTCAGGCGTGACCGATCTCGGTGTTGCCGCGGATTCAGTTGCGAAAAGTTCCGTGGGCCTCGCGCTGGCATCGGCTGGCACCGCATACAGCCCGTGCTTGCTCTCCACGTTGCCGCTGTAGATCACACGACGACCGTCTGGCGTCCAGATCGGAAAATCGTTCGTGTCCGTGGAACCGCCGAAGCTGAGACGTGTCAGCGTCCCCCGTTCGACGTCGAAGGTCCAAACGTCTCTGCCGCTCTTGTCGTTGCTGATTCCATTCGCGACGAGGCGCCCGTCTGGCGACAGACGACCTGTTCCCCACAACTGCCGGGACCGGCCGGGCAAATCCTTGACTTGTCCCGCACGATCCGCCCAGGCGAGCGTGGTCCCGCTGCTCACCGGACTCGAGAAGTACGCGAGCACGCCGGAAGTGGACACGGAATAGTCAGCCATGCCGGGTGGTCCAATCACGGACAGGTCCTCCACGACTGGCACCTCGCCGCCGGTGACTTCGAGACGCGACAGGTCGAACGGCATCGCGAACAGGGTCGTGCCGCGCGCAAACGTCAAGTGGCCGCTCGCGACATATTGGCCATTCGTGCCGCCCCTTGCCACGATCTGGTAACCGCTCTTGTCCAGATCTTTCACGGCAAATTGCGGGTTGCCACCCTGCGTCATCACGGTGAACAGCAGCCGTCGTCCGCCAGGCAGGAACTGCGGACGGACGTGCCCGGTCTCGGCCTTTGCACTGTCCAGTGTGGTGAGTGACTGAGGCACCCCGCCGTCGGCAGGCACGCGCATCAGCCCCTTCGCACTCGGGAACACGATCACGCCCTCGTCGCTCCACGTCCCGCCCGACTGGAGTGAGCCTTCGCACAGCGCGATCGATGTGCCGCCGCTGATCGGGATCTTCTTGATCTTCTGATCCGAGATGTCACCGTAGGCAATCCACTGACCATCGGGAGAGAACAGCGGAAACGCACCGCCCTCGGTGCCGGGCACGACCCTGCCATCGAACTGATCGAGCATCCTCAACACAATTCCCGCGCTCGAGTTCTGACCTCCGGCTACGGCATACGCGATCCGCGTGCCGTCACGAGACGTCGCGACGAACAGAGAGAAATCCTTCACGATCTGCGCCGAGCGCGTGACCGGGGACAGTGCAGGTTCGGAACGTCGTGAAAGTCCCCAGGCGATGCCGGCCAATCCGGCCACGATCGCTACGCCCCACGGCAGCCAACGCCAGAGCGCGGACGAGCGCGATGCGGGCACGGCCGCGGCGACGGGTGCCACCGGTTCGTCAGGCTCTTCCATGCCGATCCACACATCGCCGATGTCACGCAGACGCTGCTTCGGATCCCGCTCGAGGCATCGCTCGAGCACGCGACGCACCTTCGGTGGCGTGTCCTTCGGCAACGCGGTCCAGTCGACGTCCTGCCGAAGCACCGCGGCGAGGACATCCGAGACGTCGTCTCCCTTGAACGCGCGTTCGCCCGCCAACATTTCGAACAGGACGACGCCGAACGCCCAGATGTCGGCGCGGCGATCGACCTTCTTGCCCTTGGCTTGCTCAGGCGCCATGTAAGCGGCCGTTCCCAGGATCATGCCGAGCTGCGTCGCGTGCTGGGTGAGCGTCGGCGAGTTCATGACGTTGACGTCCGACGATGCCGTCGGATCCAACGCTTTCGCGAGGCCGAAGTCGAGCACCTTGACTGTGCCGTCCGGACGGACCTTCACGTTGGCCGGCTTGAGGTCGCGATGAACGATGCCCTGTTCGTGTGCGGCTTCGAGCGCCGAACCGATTTGCCTCGCGATCGCCAGAGCTTCGGCAACCGGAACTGGACCTTGCTCGATCCGATCGGCAAGGGTCGGACCGTCCACCAACTCCATCACCAGCGCGTGCGTCGCACCGCTGTCTTCGAAGCCGTAGATCTGGGCGATGTTCGGATGGTTGAGCGAGGCCAGCACCTGGGCCTCGCGATGAAAGCGCGCGAGCCGATCGGAATCGATCGCCAACGATTCGGGCAGGACTTTCAGCGCAACGTCGCGACCGAGTTTCGAGTCGTGGGCGCGGTACACCTGACCCATGCCGCCTTCGCCGAGCTTGTCCAGGACCGTATACGGGCCAAGCGTCTTGCCGATCATTGGTTTGTACTGGGATTGACCGTCATGAAGCAACGTGAGGGTATCACGACTGTCGCGACTGGCAGCGAGCCACTCCCCTTGCGCTTCTACAACGGTTGTGTCAGTCTGCACCTGTAGAAGCGCAAAGGGAGAGATGCATGGGGAGTGAACGGCTCGACCTTCCGCAGGGGACGCTCGATCTCCTGATCCTGAGGACCCTGGCGCCAGGGCCGCTGCACGGCTGGGCAATTTCCGAACGGATTCAACAGGTCTCACGGGAAGTGCTGCAGGTGCCGCAGGGCTCGTTGTATCCCGCCCTGCATCGGCTCGAGCGGCGCGGCTGGATCAGCCCGCAGTGGGGGGTGTCCGACAACCGTCGCAAAGCGAAGTACTACGCGTTGACGCGGAAGGGACAGAAGCAGCTCGCCGCCGAGACGCACAGCTGGCGCAAACTGATCGGAGCCGTCGGCCTGATCCTCGACATGGATTGAAGCCGTCATGCTGGACGACCTCAGGTATCGCCTGCGCGCCGTGTTCCGGCGACGTGCCGTCGAGCGAGAGCTCGACGAGGAATTGCGTTTCCATCTTGATCACCAGCGAGATAAATACCTCGCCGGCGGGATGACGCCGGACGAGGCGGCGCGTCGCGTCCGCCTCGATTTCGGGACGACCGACGCGATCAAAGAGGACTGCCGCGACGCGCGTGGCGTGCGCGCGGTTGACGAAGTCATTCGAAACCTCCGGTATGCCCGGCGAAGCCTCGCCAAGAGACCCGGCTTCACGATTGTCGCGACGCTGACGCTTGCGCTGGGGATTGGCGCCAGCAGCGCCGTGTTCTCGGCCCTCAATGCCGTCGCGTTGCGCCCGCTTCCGTTTCCGGACGCCGACCAGTTGCTTCTGATCTCGCAATACGAGCCGGGCGCGGCGCACGCCTCCAATTTCGTTGCGCCGTCGCGGCTCGAGGACTGGCAACGCATGACCGGCGCGTTTCAGGGTCTGTCCGGTTACTACCTCGACGACATGACCGAAACGTCGGGGGAATTTCCCGAACGCATTTCGCGCGCCTGGGTCGCGCCGCGATTCTTCGAGGTCTGTGGCGTGGCGCCATCGATCGGCCGCGCGTTCACGCGCGATGAGGAGCGCTTCGGCGGCCCACCCGCAGCCATGGTCAGCGAGAGATTCTGGAAACGTCGATTCGGCGGCGAGGCAACTATGGCGCGACGAACCCTGCGCCTTGGCGAACGGGCGGTGCCGATTGTTGGGGTGATGCCGGCGACGTTTGCGTTCCCAAACAGCGACGTCGACGTCTGGAGCGTGAGCGCGCCTGACGCACCGTACGCGCAGAGCCGGCAGTCGACGTGGTTCACCGTCATTGGCCGTCTCCGCCAGAACGCGACGACCGATCAAGGTCTCAGCGACCTCGCTCGTGTGCAACGGAATCTCGGCCAGCAATATCCGGCCACAGACGGCAAGCTCGCCATCCGCGTGACGCCGCTGAAGGCGGCCACCGTTGGCGGCGTGACGCGATCGCTGTGGATGCTGTTTGCCGCTGTCTCGCTGCTCCTGCTCGTCGCCTGCACCAACATCGCGGCGCTGCTGCTCGCGCGAAATGCTGAACGCCGGCACGAAATCGCGATTAGGTATTCCCTGGGTGCCTCACGAGCCTCGATCGTCAGGCAACTGCTCACCGAAGCCATCGTCCTCGCCCTCGTCGGGTCGGCCCTCGGGCTCGGCATCGCCGTTGGTGCACTTCAGGCGTTTCGCTCGCTCGGAACAGGACTGCCGCGGATGACAGAAGTTCGTCTGGACTGGACGCTGGTGTTGTACTCGCTGGCGTGCGGCGCCGTTTCGGTGATCGTCTTCGGCCTGTTGCCCTCGATGCGAACCGCTCGGTCGCACGACGTGGGCACGACGCGCCGTACCCACACGATTGCCACCAATCGACTGCAGTGGACGCTGGTCGCCATCCAGGTCGCGCTTTCAGTAACCCTGTTGTTTGGTGCAGCGCTGTTCGTTCGAAGCTTCGATCGTTTGATCCGGATCTGTCCAGGTTTCGACGCAACTCGCGTCGTCACCTTCCGCATCACCGGAAACTGGGGCGAAACGGCGGACATGGCGGCGCTCAAACACCGGATCCTCACGACGTTGGAATCGCTTCGAGCAACACCCGGCGTGGTAGCCGCCGCCACTGCCGTCGCCCTTCCCGGCGTCTCGTTTCAATTCAACACCGAACTTCGCATTGTCGAAGCGCCAACCGAAACGTCACGAAAGATCACCGCTCGCAATCGTTTCGTCTCGTCAGGCTATTTCGATGCCTTGGCGATCCCGGTGCTCCGCGGCAGTCCATGCTCCGACGACCCGCCGGTTCAGACGGCGGTGATTAATCGGGCGTTCGAGAGCCTGTACCTCTCGGGGCACAGCGCACCGGGCTCTCACGTGCAGGAAATCGCGTCCGGTCGAAACGCCGTCATCGTTGGCGTCGCCGGTGATGCGAGAGAGCAGGGACTGAACGAACCGCCCGCTCCCACCATCTACTGGTGTGCCAGTGCCCCGAATCCGATGCCGGTCTTTCTCGTTCGCACACACGCCGACGATCCCGCGACGATGACCGAGACGATTCGTCGAGCCGTTCACCAAATCGAGCCAGGCCGCGCGGTCTACGAGATGCGCCCGCTCGCGGAACGCCTGGAGGACACGCTGGCCGAGAACCGTCTGCGCACGGTCCTGCTTAGTTCGTTCGCGCTGACGGCCGTATCGCTCGCTGCCGTCGGTCTCTACGGCACGTTGAGCTACATCGTCAGTATTCGCCGGCGCGAGATCGGAGTACGGATCGCGATGGGTGCGCTGCGACGGACGACAATGGTGCTGTTTCTGAAGCAGGGCATCGCGGTAACGATTGCCGGGTGTGTTGCGGGGTTATGGCTGTCTGCGGCGGCCGGCCGTGGACTGTCGGGGATGTTGTACGGCGTCACGGCATTGGATCCCTCGACCTTCGCGATGGTGATCGGGATCATGATTGCCGTCGGCGCGCTCGCGTCGATCTGGCCGGCAGCGCGCGCCGCTCGCGTCGATCCAATCCAAGTCCTGCGAGAGGAATAGGTTCTAGTCGATGGTTTGGTGTCGGGTTTCCGACGCCATCAGCACCGCAACGATCGTCACCAGTGCCATCGCGACCAGGTAAGACGCCAGTGCGGCCCGGCCGTACGGGAGGAGCGCGGTGGCGATGAACGGCGACAGCCCGCCTGCGATCACCGAGGAGAGCTGTGACCCGAGCGACGCGCCGCTATAGCGGACGCGGGTGCCGAACAACTCCGACAGGAACGCGGCCTGCGGTCCGTACATCGGCGCGTGCGCGAACACGAGCGGGATGATGAGCGCCAGCCGCACCAGCCCTGGTGAACCCGTGTCGAGCAGCCAGAACATCGGATACGCAAAGAGTGCTGTGACCGAGGCGCCGAACAGATAGACCGGCCGTCGTCCCAGCCGATCGGACATGGCACCGAAGAACGGAATCGCGAAGACGCCGCAAGCGGACCCAATTAGAACGGCGTTCAAGATCACCTGGCGATTCATTCCAACTTTCTGAGTTCCGTAGACCAGCGAGAATACCGAATAGATGTAGAACGCTCCATTCTCAGCGAGCCGCGCGCCCATCGCGAGCAGGACCTCTTTTCGCTGGGTGCGAAGAAGCTCGACGACGGGCCGGCGCGATTCGGTTCGCGAGGCCTTGAGGCGCTCAAACGCCGGGGTCTCCAGAATTCGCAGACGGATGATCAACCCGACAACGACGAGCACGATGCTCAACAGGAACGGGACGCGCCATCCCCACGAGAGAAACTGATCCTCCGGCAGCCGGGCAAACCAGGCGAAGACCGCGGTGGAGAGGAGGAGCCCCGCGGGGACGCCGATCTGCGGCCAGCTTCCATAGAATCCGCGTTTGCCGGACGGAGCGTGCTCGACCGCCATGAGCACTGCGCCGCCCCATTCACCGCCGACCCCAAAACCTTGGGCGAGACGCAGGATCACCAGCACGACGGCAGCCCACGGCCCGATTCGGGCATAGGTCGGCAGCAGGCCGATACCGAACGTGGCGACGCCCATGATGACCAGCGTCAGCACCAGCATCGACTTGCGTCCGATTCGGTCGCCATAGTGGCCGATCACGATCCCGCCGATCGGGCGGGCGAGGAACCCCACGCTGTAGGTGCCGAACGCCGCGAGCGTCCCCACGAGCGGATCGAACGTGGGAAAGAACAGCTTGTTGAACACGAGCGCGGCGGCGGTGCCGTAGAGGAAGAAGTCGTACCACTCGATGGTGGTGCCGATCATGCTGGCCACGGCCACCAGGCGGATCGATCCGGTGCGGCGGGTGCTCACAGGCTCGGACATGATTGGACGGTGGGTGTCAGGCAGTGAATCGTGAATGGTGCGGCCGCGATCCGTTGGTCACGGCGCTAGTTTACCCGTGATTCACGATTCACTGCCTGACACCCGACTTTGGGCAGCCCTGCCGACGACCCGATTCAAGCACGCAAGTTTCAGAGAGAAGGGCGAGTCTTGTAGAGTGTGCCCCATGGTCATTGCCGCACTTCTTTCCGCCATCCACGTGCTGACGCTGGCCCTCGGACTCGGCGCCATCGTCGCGCGCGGTCGCGCTCTCGCACGTCCGCTCGACGACGCGGGCTGGACGCGCCTGCTTGGGGCGGACAACGCGTGGGGCGCCGCGGCAGTCCTGTGGATCGCGTCGGGCCTTGCAAGGGTGTTCTACGGCGGCAAGACCCCGGACTTTTACTGGCGCAATGCGCTGTTCTGGCTCAAGCTCACGCTGTTCGGAATGGTTTTCGTGCTGGAAACCTGGCCGATGGGAACGTTCATCAAAGCCAGGATTGCGCGCCGGCAAGGGCAGCCGCTTCCCAGCTTCCCCCTCGGCTTGTACCGCGGAATCAATGCGATTGAAGTGGTCCTCGTCGTAACGATCGTGTTCGTCGCCGCGTTCATGGCGCGCGCGGCCTGGATGTTTTGAACGTTAATCACTCCGAGGGGCTCCGCCGCTCGGACTCCCCCACTCGCTCTCTCGCTCGTTCGCCGTTCCGGACGGGATCTTGAAACCACTTCTAGTCACCTAGACCCGGTCACACCGCTCGTCCCACAACCCATCACTTTCGTCAAACGAATCCACGTTTCTTGAGGCACACTCTCGCCCATGATGGACCTGCGCTACGCCGTCCGGCTGTTGCTGAAGTCTCCCCTGTTCACTCTCGCCATCGTGCTCACCAGCGCGCTCGGCATTGGCGCAACGACGACCATCTTCAGCGTCGTCAACGCGGTGCTGGTGCGGCCACTGCCATTCTCCGATCCAGATACGTTGATGCAAGTTGCCGAGAAGAACGACAAGCTTCATCTGCCGGCGTTCGGTGTATCCGCGTTGAACTACTTGTCCTGGAAGGAGCAGACGCGCGCGTTTGAAGATCTCGGCGCGGTTCAGTTCTCGACCTTCACGCTGCTCGGACACGGCGACCCGGAGACGTACACCGGCAACGCGATCACACCATCGCTGATGCGGCTGCTCGGGCTGCGCCCCGTCGCCGGACGTGCCTTCGTCGAGGGGGATAACAAACCGGGTGCTGCGCCGATCGCGATGATCAGCGAATCGTTGTGGAGACGGCGATTCGGTGGCGATCCTTCCATCGTTGGAAAGCCGGCCGTTCTCAACGGCGTGGCCTACACGATCGTTGGAATCGCGCCGCCGGCGCTTCCCGTACTCACCAACGGCGACGTTTGGGTACCGCTGGTGATCGATCCGCCGAAGGAAGTGCGGCTCAACCATGTCCTGTTCGTCGTCGGTCGCTTGAAGGCGGGTATCACTCGAGACGCTGCGCAGGTCGAGATGGATGCCATCGCCGAGCGAGTGGGGCAGGAACATCCGGAAGTCCGCGACTGGGGGATCAACCTCATTGCCTTTCCAGATGCCTTTGTCACCAGCCAGCTTCGACGGGGGCTTCTGGTGCTGCTCGGTGCCGTTGGTTTCGTTTTGCTGATCGTCTGCGCGAACGTCGCCAATCTGCTGCTCACGCGCGCGACGGCCCGTCGCCCCGAGATGATTATGCGGGTGGCACTCGGTGCAGGAACCGGTCGGCTGATTCGTCAACTGCTGGTCGAGAGCCTGGTGCTGTCGACAGCGGGCGGGATCCTCGGCATCGCTGCGGCCTTCTGGGCGGTCGGCTTCCTCGAGTCGTCACTGCCGCCGAACGTGCTGCCCGTTCCCAACATTGGTGTCGATCCCACTGTGCTCGCCTTCGCAGCCGGTATCACCTGCCTGACCGGACTGCTGTTCGGATTCGCGCCTGCATGGCATGCCGCACGCACTGACGTCAGCACGGCGTTGCGCGAAAGATTGACCGGAAGCAGCCGGCCCGTGTTCCGTCGGGTCCTGGCGAGCGGCGAACTCGCGCTGGCCACAGTTCTGCTCGTTGGCGCAACGCTGCTCATCAGAAGCTTGATCCAGCTTCAACACGTTCCGCTTGGATTCGATCCCGAAGGTGTGATCGCACTCCAGGTCTCGTTACCGCCAACGAAGTATCCAATGCCCAAACGTGTGACGTTCTTCCGCGACTTGCGCGAGTCGCTTCAGGCGATCCCTGGGGT
>Ga0070664_100000290_pt1 | contig 36291 bp, 26 predicted proteins | sample KBSC73metaG_FD_65863 | JGI IMG/M metagenome (GOLD analysis project Ga0070664, IMG submission 65863) | Corn rhizosphere microbial communities from Kellogg Biological Station, Michigan, USA - KBS C7-3 metaG | ecosystem: Host-associated > Plants > Roots > Rhizosphere > Soil ... | reverse complement strand
CGCGAGGCTCGCACAGATGGCCGAGCAGGACGCTACGCTCACCGAGTCGCACTCCGTCGAAGAGGCGGAGCAGAGACACAAACATAAGCTGCGCTCACGATAGAGTGGGTGCCGGAATGCCGGATCCCGGATCACGCATAACGGATTCCGCATTTGATCGCAGGTGAACGATGGACGTGCATGTCGTGCCGACGATGACGCATGGAAGGGTGCTGGTGAGGGAGGCCCGTGCCGCCGCGAGGAGAGGAGTGATCGTCGGCTTCCATGGCTACATGGAGCACGCGCAGATTCAGATGACTCGGCTTGAAGCGATCGACGATGCCTCAGCCTGGACGCTCGTGTCGATTCAGGGGCTTCATCGCTTTTATCGAGGACGGTCGGAAGAGGTGGTGGCGAGCTGGATGACCCGCGAGGATCGCGAGGTTGCGATTGCCGACAATCTTTCCTACGTGGCGGCGGCGCTGGAGCAGGTGCCGCACGACGACTCAACGCGGATCGTCTACGCGGGGTTCTCGCAGGGCGTGGCGATGGCGTTCCGCGCGGGCGTCCGCGGCGCGTCTGCCATCGTCGCGGTGGGCGGCGACGTCCCGCCGGAGCTGCTCGCAGACGGATCGGTTCGATTTCCGCCGGTGCTGCTTGCCCGCGGCGCGCGGGACGACTGGTTCACGTCCACACGATTTGAAAAGGACGTGGCCGCGCTCAGCGAACGAACGGACGGTCTGCAGCCGCTCGAGTATGACGGCGCCCACGAATGGAATGCGGCGGTCTCGGACGCGATCGCGCTGTTCTTGTCGAGGATTTCACCCGGACATTGATCGGATCCACGCGCCTGCGGCATCGAGGACCTCGACGATGACCTGCTGCTGCCGTGCTTTTCCGCCGGAAACGCGGAACGAATGGTCCCCGCCCTCGATCTCGTGCAACGTGGCGCGCTGAAGGCGCGGAAGCAGCGCGCGGATTTCGTCGCCGCCTCCGAAGGCGTCTCTTCCGCCCTGGATGAAGAGCATCGGCTCGCGGATGTCCGGCAGGTGCGCGTCGCGCAATTGCTCCGGCCGTCCAGGCGGGTGTAGCGGGTAGCCAAAAAAGATCAGCCCGCGCACCGGGCCTATGCCCCCCTGGGCGGCGACGTGCGACGCGATTCGCCCGCCCATGGACTTTCCGCCGATGAAGAGCGGCAGGTCGCGCATGCTCGAACGGGCAGACTCGATCGCCTCCCGCCACGCCTGCTCGAGCACGGGCGCGCGGTCGGGCACCTTCCGTCTGGCGGTGATGTAGGGAAAGTCAAACGTGGCGACCGTGACGTTGCGGCTCGACAGGCCGCGAGCCGCCTCGACCATAAAGCTGCTCACCTGTCCGCCGCCAGCCCCGTGCGCAACCACGAAGCCCGCGATGGGCTTGTCGGCAGCGTAGATTTTCAAATCCACAGTTGATGGTAACTGCGATTTGCGGCTCGCCGCTCACGGTTCGGCGGTCGGGCTGAAGCTGGGCAGCTGGCCATAGCGTCTAAACACTCAAGGGCTCAAACCGGCCCGCAGACCCCAAGACGAGGCAATTAATGTTCAGACGCTGCGTATTCACATTCGTTCTGCTTCTCCTGTGTACTCCTGCCTTTGCGCAGCGTCTTCCGCCCGACGTGGTTCCCAGCCACTACGACATCACCGTCACTCCAGACCTCCAGGCCGCGACGTTCTCAGGAACGGAGCGGATCGTTGTCGCGCTGCAGAAGCCGTCGACGACGATTGTGCTCAACGCCGCGGAGATCGAGTTCGACAAGGTGACGGTGAAATCCGGCGACCGTACAGCGCAGGCGCGTGTCACGCTCGATGCGACGAAGGAACAGGCGACATTCACCTTGGACCGTCCGCTCGCCTCAGGTGCCGCCGAAATCGACATCGCCTATCGCGGAATTCTGAACGACCAGCTTCGAGGTTTGTATCTCAGCAAGGGCAAGAATCGCCGCTACGCGGTGACGCAGTTGGAAGCGACCGATGCACGCCGGATGTTTCCGTCCTTTGACGAGCCTGGGTTCAAGGCGACCTTTGCCCTGACCGCAATCATTGACAAGGGCGACCATGCGATCTCGAACGGCGCGATCGTTTCGGACACGCCGAGTCCCGGGATCGGCAAGCACACGGTGAAGTTCGAGACCAGTCCGAAGATGTCGACCTACCTCCTCGCGCTCGTGGTTGGCGACTTCGAGTGCCAGTCGGGATCAGCCGATGGAATCCCGATCCGCGTCTGCGCAACGCCTGACAAGAAGGGCCAGACCGGCCTTGCGCTCGAGGCGGCCGAAGAGATCCTGCGTTACTACGACAAGTACTACTCGGTGAAGTATCCCTTCAAGAAGCTCGACGTCGTTGCCGTCCCGGATTTCGCCGCGGGGGCCATGGAAAACACGGCCGCAATCTTCTACCGCGAAACGCTCCTTCTTGCCGATCCGAAGACCGCCTCGACGGACGTTCGCAAGGAAATCGCCGGCGTCCTGGCGCACGAAATGGCGCATCAATGGTTCGGCGATCTCGTGACGATGAAGTGGTGGGACGACATCTGGCTCAACGAAGGATTTGCCACGTGGATGGAGACCAAGCCGGTGAAAGCGTGGAAGCCGGAATGGGACGTCGAGCTGGACGAGGTGCAATCGAATCAGAAAGCGATGACAGTCGATTCGCTGAAGACGACGCGGCCGATCCGCGCTGAAGCGTGGACGCCCTCTGAGATTGGTGAGCTGTTCGATGCGATCGCCTATGAGAAGGGGGCGGCGGTTCTGCGGATGGTCGAACACTGGCTGGGTGAGGAGCCGTTTCGAGCCGGCGTCAACGCCTACCTCGAGCGGTTCAGGTACGGCAACGCCCGCGCCGAGGACTTCTGGGACACGCTGACGAAAGTGACGGGCAAGCCGGTGAATCGTGTCATGTCCGGCTTCGTCGATCGGCCGGGTGTTCCACTCATTGATGTGTCGATTGAGTGCAAGGACGGGAAAGGTGCCGTCATCGTCAAGCAGGAGTCGTCCGGTTCGGACGCGAACGATTCGTTGCTGACGATTCCCGTGTCGGTGAGGACTGCCGCCTCGACGACCGCAACATCCGTCGAAGTTGCCGCCACGCCGGTCACGATTCCAATCAGTACGTGCTCCACGACGGTGATGGCGAATGCTGCAGGTCTCGGATACTACCGCGTCGTCAATTCTCCGGAGATGGTTCGCGCGCTGGCGCGCGACGTCGCGTCCTTTACGCCGCCGGAGCGGATGTCCATGCTGACGGACGAGTGGGCGCTCGTGCGCGCGGGGCGCCACGACGTGGGAACGTTTCTCGATCTGGCGCAGGGGTTCAAAGGCGAGCGCACGCCAGCGGTCATGGCGACGTTGACGGCCACACTGGCCGCCGTGGACAGGGTGGTGCCGAACGAGTCCCGGGCAGCTTTCCGCGCGTGGGTGGCAGCGCTGTTGAGTCCGGCGCTCCAGGAGATCGGCTCGAGCCCACGTCCAGACGATACCGAGGAGCGGCGTCAGCTCCGGGCCTCGTTGTTCGCCTCGCTGGGCGAAACCGCGCGCGATCCGGACACGATTCGCGTGGCTCGCCGACTGGTTGAATCCGAGCTCGATTCGCCAGGATCGCTCGACTCGAACCTTCTCAACGAAGTGGTCAAGGTCGCGGCGCTCGGTGGGGATGCGACACTGTACGACCGGTATCTGGCACGCAGCAGACAGGCGGTTGATCCCGAGGAGCACTATCGCTACCTGTATGCGCTAGCCTCGTTCAGCGACCCGGCTCTTGTCCAGCGGACGATCGGGGACATTCTCGGTCCCGACGTGCGCAGCCAGGACGCGGCACTGTTTGTCGCACGGCTGCTGACGAACCCGGATGCGCAGACGCGCGCCTGGGACCTCCTGCGCGCGCACTGGGACGACTTTCAGAAGAAAACAGGCCAGGTGTTTGGCGCCCCCGGCGTCGCCGGCGCGCTTGGCAGCTTCTGCGATGCGAGGAGCGCGACCGAGGTGCAGGAGTTCTTCGCCGAGCACAAGGTGCCGGAAGCGGAACGGACGATCCAACAGGCGGTCGAGCGGATCTCGACCTGCGCTGAGCTGGCCGCGACGCAAGGTCCGAAGCTTGCGGCGTGGCTCCCGCGGTAAATTTTCTCGCGGGTCGCGACTGAAGGATTCAGAGCGGCAGCACGCCTAGACTGACCAGACGGCTTTGTGAGACATCACAAGTGCTCCCAAGGTTCGCAGGATTTGGCCCTTGCCGGGGACTGCGGATTCTGCGCGCACCCTCGCGCTTGTGTCAAGGGGTTGTGTCGCGAATGACACAGCCCCTTGCACACTATTTCCAACTATTTCTTCTTGGCCGGCGCTGGCGGCGGCGGAGTCACCGGTGTTTCCTGGTGGAAGACCGCGACCCATTTGCCATTACGGTCGGTCCAGACCGTGGACGCGAACGTCTGGTCAGGTATCGGCTGGCCCTTGAAGGTGCCGCTTCCCATCCACGTGTAGGCGACGACGGCCGTCTTGTCGTTCACCCAGAGCACCTGCGGGTTCATGAGGTGCGAGAAGGTGATCTTGATCTGGTCCATGGACTTGGCGAACTCCCCGGACTTCATGAATCCGCTTCCGTCGGCGCTCAGTGCGTCGGACGCCACCAGATCGTTGAATGTCTTGACGTCGTGCTTGGTGACAGCGTCGTTGATCTTGTTCTCGTTGGCGATCAGCGTCTTTTCAACCGCGGCCTTTGATCCCGCCTGAGCGAACAGGCCCGCGCCCCATCCGAGTGTCAGAAGTCCGGCCGCCAGAAATCGCGCGCGCATTTCCACCCTCCATTTCAGCCGACTGGCGCCCGGATTGTCCCGAAAGCCGCCGGCGGCCGTCAACCCGTTCCGGCGAGGCGCTTGCCAAATAGACATACATCAATGTAGATTTATAGATATGAATGAGGCTCCGGCGCTGTACCGGCTGCTCGGCGACGAGGCCCGGTTGCGGCTCCTCAGGCTGCTGAGCCAGGAACGGCTGAACGTGACCGAGCTGACCGGCGTTCTGGGCATCGCCCAGTCCGGCGTCTCCCGCCATTTGGGGCTGTTGAAGGAGGGGGGCCTGGTCAGCGAGGACCGCGAGGGCGGGTTCACGTATTACTCGATTGCGCCGGACGTCAGAGGCGGCATCAACGGCTATGCGCCCTTGTGGATGCTGCTGCAGGACCAGTTCGAGCGCGCCGGCGCGACCGACTCCGGCCGTGCGGATAACGCCCGGCTCGAAGAGATCAGACGTCTTCGCCAGGAGAACTTCGACGCGCACACGGGGCCGGACACCAATGAACGGCAGCTCGTGCCGGGACGAAGCTGGGCGGCATGGGCCCGCGCGCTCGGCCACCTGCTGCCGCCCTTGGCGGTCGCCGATCTGGGATGCGGGGAAGGCTATCTCACCGTCGAGACGAGCCGCTGGGCGTCGCGCGTGATCGCCGTCGATCGATCGGCGGAGGTCTTGAAGCGGGCGCGCGCGCTGGCCGCCCGGCGCCGCGTGTCCAATGTCGTCTGGAAGCGCGGGACGCTCGAGAAGCTGCCTATCGACAGCGAGAGCGTCGATGTCGCGCTCCTGTCGCAGGCGCTCCATCACGCCGAGGATCCCGGGCGCGTGCTGAGCGAAGCGGTCCGGGTTCTCGTTCCTGGCGGCCGTGTGCTCGTTCTCGATCTCCGCGAGCACGGTGAATCCTGGGTGCGCGAGCGCCTCGGCGATCGCTGGCTGGGGTTTACGCCGGAAGCTTTGAAAAATCTGTTGCTCGGTGCCGAGCTGACCGATGTGAAGGTGAACGTCGGTGCCCGGCGAGCCGGCGATCCCTTCACGGTATTGATTGCGTCCGGCACGAAGCCGTCTCGAATACGCAGGCAGAACAAGCATGACTGACTTGAATTCCACATCACGAATTGCCAACCGCGAGGCGCGAGCCGGAAACTGCGGAGCGCGGCTGAGATCTCTTCTTGATCGCAGGATCCTGATCCTCGACGGCGCAATGGGGACGATGATCCAGCGATACAAGCTCAGCGAGGGTGACTGGCGCGGTGAGCGTTTCGCGACGCATTCAAAGGACTTGAAGGGCGACAGTGACGTACTCGTCTTGACCCGTCCGGACGTCATCACCGCGATTCACCACGACTACCTCGCGGCGGGTGCCGACATCATCGAGACGAACACGTTCGGCGGGACGGCCATCGCTCAAGGGGACTACGATCTCGAGGCCGCGGTCTACGACATCAACCTTCAGGGCGCGCGCCTCGCGCGGGCAGCCGCCGATGAGTGGACCGCCAAAACTCCAGATAGGCCGCGGTTCGTCGCCGGATCGATGGGGCCAACGAATCGGACGTTGTCGATTTCCCCCGACGTGAACAACCCGGCGTTTCGTGCGACCACCTTCGAAGAGATGCGTGCCGCCTACGAGACGCAGGCGCGCGGATTGATTGAGGGCGGCAGCGATATCCTCCTGCTCGAAACCATCTTCGATACGCTCGTCGCCAAAGCGGCGCTGGTCGGGATCGAGAATGTCTTTGACCAGACGGGCGTGCGACTGCCGCTGCTGATTTCCGTCACGATTACCGACCGCAGCGGACGAACGCTGTCCGGTCAGACCGTTGACGCCTTCTACACGTCGATCCGGCACGCCAGGCCGCTTGCCGTCGGTATCAACTGCGCGCTCGGCGCCCGCGACATGCGTCCGTATCTCGCCGAACTGGCGCGACTGGCCGAATGCTATGTGCTGAGCTACCCAAACGCCGGCCTGCCGAACGCGTTTGGCGAGTACGACGAACGGCCCGACGAGACCGCGGCACTCCTCCGCGACTTCGCCTCGAGCGGCTTCGTCAATATTCTCGGCGGCTGCTGCGGGACGACGCCGGATCACATCAAGGCAGTTGGCGCGGCCGTCAACGGCGTTGCGCCGCGGCCGCTGCCGGCTCGAAGCTGGTTGCCGGGATTCGTTATCCGCGATCCGGGATCCGCTCAGCCGACCGACTCTGCGGATCCCGACTCCTCGGATCCCGGATCCCGCAACCCGGATCCCGGATCCCGGACCACGGATCCCGGCGCGTACACTCAATTCAGCGGCTTAGAAGTGCTCACCATCCGCCCCGACAGCAACTTTCAGATGATCGGGGAACGCACCAACGTCACCGGCTCGGCAAAATTCGCGCGGCTCATCAAAGCCGGCAACTATGCGGAAGCCGCGGGCGTGGCCGCGGATCAGGTGCGCGGCGGCGCAAACCTCATCGACGTCAACATGGACGAAGGCATGCTCGACTCCGAGCAGGCGATGACGACCTTCCTCAACTACATCGCGACGGAGCCGGAAATCGCCAGGGTACCGGTCGTTGTCGACAGCTCCAAATGGTCGGTGCTCGAAGCGGGCCTGAAGTGCATTCAGGGCAAGGGGATCGTCAACTCGATCAGCCTCAAGGAAGGCGAGGCCGACTTTCTCAAGAAGGCGCAGACGATTCGCCGCTACGGCGCCGGCGTCGTCGTCATGGCGTTCGACGAGACCGGGCAGGCCGACACGATTGCGCGGAAGGTGGAAATCTGTCAGCGCGCCTACAAGCTGCTCGTGGAGCAGGCGGGTTTCGATCCGGCCGATATCGTCTTCGATCCAAATATCCTGGCGATCGCGACCGGCCTCGAAGAGCACAACGACTACGCGATCAATTACATCGAAGCGACGAAAATCATCAAGGCCACATGTCCGGGCGTGAAGGTCAGCGGCGGCGTCAGCAACCTGTCGTTCTCGTTCCGCGGCAACGACCTCGTCCGCGAGGCGATTCACTCGGCGTTTCTCTACCACGCCATCAAGGCTGGCATGGACATGGGGATCGTCAACGCCGGGCAGCTCGTCGTCTACGAAGACATTCCCAAGGACCTGCTCGAGCACGTCGAGGACATCATCTTCAATCGACGGCCGGACGCCACCGAGCGGCTCGTGCAGTTCGCCGAGAGAGTCAAAGGGAGCGGCAAGAAGCGCGACGCGGATTTGTCCTGGCGCGAGGCCTCGGTCGAAGCGCGGTTGTCGCACGCGCTGGTGCACGGCATCGTCGATTTCATTGAAGCGGACGTCGAGGAAGCGCGCCAGCAGTACGACGACCCGCTGCGAATCATCGAAGGGCCGCTCATGGACGGCATGAAGGTGGTCGGCGATCTGTTTGGCGCGGGCAAGATGTTCCTGCCGCAGGTGGTCAAGAGTGCCCGGGCGATGAAGAAGGCGGTCGCATATCTGCTGCCGTATATGGAGGAGCAGAAGCGTCTCACCGGCGACACGAGGTCCCATGGCCGGGTGCTGATGGCGACCGTCAAGGGAGACGTTCACGACATCGGCAAGAACATCGTCGGCGTCGTTCTCGGCTGCAACAACTACGAAGTGATCGATCTCGGCGTGATGGTTCCGGCGGCGAAGATCCTCGACGCCGCAATCGAACAGAAGGCAGACATCATCGGCCTGAGCGGGCTGATTACGCCGTCGCTCGACGAGATGGCGTTCGTCGCAAGGGAAATGGAGCGTCGTGGCTTTACGCTGCCGCTGCTGATCGGAGGGGCGACGACGAGCCGTCAGCATACGGCGGTGAAGATCGCTCCGGAATACAACCGTTCTGTGGTGCATGTTCTGGACGCGTCGCGGGCGGTGGACGTGGTCTCGAGCCTGCTCGGCGCCGACACGTCGTCGTTCGACGCGGCGAACCGCGCGGCGCAGTCGGAGATTCGCGAGTCCTACGCGGCTCGCCGTCAGAAGCCACTGTTGACCTACGAGCAAGCCCGCGCGAACAAGCTGAAGACTGATTGGGACGAACACGTCATCGCTTCGCCCTGGTTCGTCGGCCGGCGTTACCTCGACGATGTGCCGCTTGCGGACGTCGCAAAGTTCATCGACTGGACGTTCTTCTTTTCGGCGTGGGAACTCAAAGGCCGATTCCCCGCCATCCTCGAACACCCGCAATATGGCGCGCCCGCACGCGAGCTGTACGAACACGCGCAGGCACTTCTGCGGCGCATCATCGACGAGAAACTGCTGCGCGCCAGCGGCGTCTACGCGTTCTGGCCGGCCAACAGCGTGGGCGACGACGTCGTCGTCTACAAGAGCGACTCGCGACGGGAGGAACTGGCTCGCTTTCCGATGCTGCGGCAGCAGGAAGAGATCGCGGACGGACGACCGAACCGGTCGCTCGCCGACTTCATTGCGCCGATCGAGAGCGGTGTACCGGACTACCTGGGAATGTTTGCCGTGACGGCTGGTCTCGGCGCGGACGATCTCGTCCGCCGGTTCGAGCAGGATCACGACGACTACAATGCGATCATGGTGAAGGCGCTGGCCGATCGGCTGGCCGAAGCGTTTGCCGAGTACCTGCATGCGCAGGCGCGCACGGACTGGGGCTACGGCGAGCGCGAGGCGCTTTCCAACGAAGAGCTGATTGCGGAGAAGTATCGAGGCATCCGGCCCGCTTTTGGATATCCCGCCTGTCCGGATCACAGCGAGAAGTTCAAACTGTTCGACCTGCTCGACGCCGGCCGTCAGGGCTTGTCGTTGACCGAGAGCGGCGCCATGCTGCCGGCCGCGTCGGTGAGCGGCCTCTACTTCTCGCATCCGAGCGCGAAGTATTTCAACGTCGGCCGCATCGGTCGCGATCAGCTGGAGTCGTACGCGAAACGCAAGGGGATGTCGATCGAGGAGGCCGAGCGGTGGCTGGGGCCGTATCTTTCGTACGATCCGGCGGCTGCTGCGGCAACTGCCTAGAAAGCTGAATCGCTGATCACTGATCACGTATCCTGAATCACTGATCCTCGAATCCCTCATCGGTTCGAATCGCTGATCCTTGGATCCAGCCCCTTTGCGATTCAACGATTCAGGGATGCGGGATTCAAGGATTTGGGATTCACGATGAGTGATCAGTGATCAGTGATTCGAGTGCCTTCGGACCGTATAATTCCCGCATGGCACGCCTTGCCGCGGTTGTGACGCTCCTCGTCTGCCTGGGTTTCCCTCTTTCGGCGTCTCCTCAACGGCGCGGTGCCCCACCCGCCGCCGCGGCAAAGCCGGCCACGTCAGCGCCATTTACAACCCCGCTCTCGCTCGCGGAGATGACCGGGAAGCAGGCGGTCGTTAACACTTCGGCGGGGACGATCGTCATCGATCTCAGGCCGGACATTGCGCCGAATCACGTCGGCTACTTCATCAAGCTGGCGCGCGAGCACGCCTACGATGGCACCACGTTTCATCGCGTCATTCGGATGGCGATCGTCCAGGGCGGCGATCCGCTGTCGAAGGATCCAGCGAAGGCATCCCTCTACGGCACCGGCGGGCTCGGCATGCTGAAGGCGGAGTTCAACGCTGAACCGGCGACTCGAGGGGCCGTCGCGGCGGTGTTGCAGCCAAACAAGCCGGATTCGGCAGGCTCGCAGTTCTTCATCTGCGTCAGCGATCAGGCGGCGCTGGCGGGCAAGTACACCATCTTCGGCCGGGTGTCCGAGGGGATCGATGTTGCGCAGAAGATTTCAGAAGCGCCTGCTGACGCTGACGGAAAACCAGCCGACCGCATCGTCATCGCCGACGTCACGATTCGTGATGCGCCGCCACCGGAGATCGAGCCGTTCTCGACGGAGTCGGTTGCCGATCTCGCCCAGTACCGCGCCGTGCTCGAGACGTCGGCTGGACCTGTTACCGTTGCGTTCTTTCCCGATAAGGCGCCCGAGCACGTGCGCAACTTTCTGCGGCTGGCGCAGGCCGGGGTATTCGATGGCACGTCATTTCATCGTGTCGTTCGAGGCTTCGTGATTCAGACCGGGGCGCTGAACACGCGCGGTCCGCTGGCGGAGAAACAGCGGAAGTACGTGCACACGCTCAAACCCGAATTCAGCGACACGCCGCACGTGAAGGGGATTCTATCGATGGCGCGGGGTGATGATCCGGCAAGCGCGACGACATCGTTCTTCATCGTCACCGGGAATGCCAGCTCGCTGGATGGCAAGTACACCGTGTTCGGCCGCGTCGTCGACGGCCTGCCGGTGGTTGATACCATCGAGCAGTCCCCACTGAACGGCGAGGCGCCAGTGACGCGTATTGAACTGACGAAAGTCCGAATCGTCCGCCAGTAGGTCTAAAGAGCGATTGCGCCGAACGTCGTGCGCCAAAAGGGAGTCGGCCATGAAGCGGTTCCTTCTCGTGACGGCGATCCTGTCCCTCTCGGTTGTCGCTTCAAGCTACGCCTTCGACGACTGGCCCCAGTGGCGCGGTCAGAAACGTGACGGCATCTCCGCTGAGCGTGGTCTGTTGAAGGACTGGCCTGCCGGCGGCCCGCCGCTCGCATGGCGCGCCAACGGCGCGGGCACCGGGTATTCGTCATTTTCCGCGGCGCACGGCCGGCTTTACACCCTTGGTGCACGCGGGGGAACCGAGTATTTGATGGCGTACGACGCGGCGAGCGGAAAGAAGGTCTGGGAGATTGCGCACGGCCGTCGATTCAGCAACGACATGGGCGATGGACCGCGCTCGACGCCGACGGTTGACGGCGATCGGTTGTACACGTTCGGGACGAGCGGCGATCTCTCGGTTGTCGATGCAGCGACCGGCAAGGTCTTCTGGAAGATGAATCTGCTCGACAAGTTTGGCGGATCGAACATCCGCTGGGGGCTGAGTGAGTCGCCGCTCGTGCTATCCGATCGCGTTCTCGTTTCGCCTGGGGGCCGCGGCGCTGCCATCGTCGCGCTGAACAAGGCGGACGGCGCCGTCATCTGGAAGAGTCTCGGCGACGAGCCCGGGTACTCGTCGGCCATCCTCCACGAAGCGAACGGCATGCGCGAGGCGATCTACTTCACTGGCCAGCGCGTGCTCGGCATCGACGTCAACACCGGCAAGCTCCTCTGGAGCTACAACCAGGTGGCCAATCAGACGGCCAACATTGCCACGCCAATCGTTCGCGGAAATTTCGTGTTCGTTTCTTCCGCATACGGAACCGGTGCGGCGCTGCTCGAGCTGACGCCTGGAGACGGCAAGGTATCGGCGCGGCAGGTCTACTTCACCCGGGACATGCGCAACCACCACGCCACGTCAGTGCTGATCGGCGATTACCTGTATGGTTTTTCCGACGCCATTCTGACCGCGATGAAATTCGACTCGGGCCAGCTGGCGTGGCGGGATCGGAGTGTTGGCAAAGGGTCGGTCGTGTTCGCCGACGATCGACTCTACCTTTACAGCGAACAAGGGGTCGTGGGGCTCGCCGAACCCAATCCCGCGGGCTACCGCGAACACGGTCGGTTTCAAATTCAGGCCGGCAGCTCGCCGACCTGGAGCCATCCGATTGTCTCGAATGGCAAGCTTTTCATCAGGGATCAGGACAATATTTATGCGTTTGATGTGAAGCTGAAGTAGCTTCCAGCTTCCCGCTGCCAGCTACCAGCTTCGTGCTTTTCGTTGTTGCGGCAGGCTTGCAGGCTCCCTTTGCTTGTGTTTCCGTGGGCGGACGCAAGCCGGATCCTGCACCCCGGATCCCGGCAAAAATCATTCATAATAGACAGATGGCCAATACGGCCGCGCTGCGATTCACGCAGCGGCAAAGAGAGTAGTAAAGGTCTTGGCAGATACACGACTGAAGATTGCAGTTTTCATTGATTTCGACAACATCGAGATCGGGGTCAAGAGCACGCTGGGCGTGCAGTTCGATATCGGGGTCGTCCTGGAAGCGCTGCGCGAACGCGGCGACGTGGTTTCGAAGATTGCCTACGGCGACTGGACGCGCGCAGGTGACTACAGCCGATCGCTCACGCAGCATGCGACGAAGCTGGTTCAACGAAACCTGACGCCTGGCGGCGACAAGAACGGCGCCGACATCAACCTGGCGCTCGACGCGCTCGAAATGGCGTTCACGCACGGCCACATCAACGCCTACGTGATCGTCGGCGGCGACAGCGATTTCATCACTCTCGTCGAAAAGCTCAAACAGTACGACAAGCAGATCTTCGTGGTCGGCGGGCGCGCGTTCACGAGCCTCGTGATGCAGCGGAACTGCCACGAGTTCATGGCCTACGAGAACCTGGTCGGCTCCCGCCGCACCGCCGATCGTGGACGGCAGTCCGGATCGGCGCCGGCTCCGGTGTCGATCGAACAGGCGGTGCCGCTCGTGCGGCGCGCGCTGAAGGTGCTCACCGATCGGGAAGTCTCTCCGCAGCTCGGGCTTCTCAAGAGCACATTGCTGCAGCTCGACTCCACCTTCTCCGAACGAACCTACGGTGCCGGCAGCTTTCGCGATTTTGCCCAGAAGCTGGCGGCGGCTGGTCATGTTGCCCTGCGTGAGTCGGGCCGTAACGTTCTCGTCGAGCTCCCCGAGCCGTCGAACGTCACCGACGAGGGGCGCGCGGCGCCGCAGCCTCACCCGCACGCGTCCGGTCGTCGCCATCATGAACCCGATGCCGACGAGTCTTCATCTTCCAACGGCAGCCGCAGCAACGAACCTCGCACCGCCGACGGGATCCGTGAGGTGCGCCGGCTCTTTCAATCCGCGCAGCAGCCGCCGCGGTGGCCGATGTACATCCGCCAGGCCAAGCAGTTCCTCCGCAACGTCGATGCATCCTTCGACGAACGGAAGTACGGATTTGCCAGCCTCGTCGATTTGATGCGTGCCTGTCAGCGCGACGGCCTGTTTCGCGTCGAGCGGGATCGTCAGGGCGTCATGCGCCTCTTCCCGGGCAACGTGATGCAGCCGGCCGAGTCTGACGCCGACAACCGCGGCACCGTCGCCGAGCAGGCACAGGCGGTCGAAGCGCGTGCGGAATGGACCGCGCCGCCGGCGGAGCCAGCCGGCGACGCCGATGTCGTTGATGGCGATGTCGTCCAGGAGATCAGCGCGTCCGACGGCGTGGTCGACGTCGAAGCTGCGCCACCTGTCGAGCCGCAGACGGAGAGCCGTCCTGCGCGCCAGGCGCGTGGACGAGGCCGCGGTGCGAAGCCGCCACAGACCGCGGCGACAGATGTACAGCCTGAGACTCCGGAGGGCGAGGCACGATCGGGCAATCGCCGTCCGGTCCGGAAGGACGCAGCATCCAAAGGGCGAAAAGGGGCAGCCAAGCCGCGCGCCGCTCGCCCGCGCACGCGGAAAGAGACAACGGTCGCGTAGAGAGAACGAAGGTCGCGGAGTTCACAACGGAGGAACGAAGTTAACGAAGACGAACGAAGAAGACATGCCTCGTTGAGTTTTTCATTCACATGGTCTTCTCCGTTTACTCCGTTCCTCCGTTGTGACCTCCGTTACCTCCGTCTCCTCCGTCACGCGCTTACTCCAGCCCCTCGAATAACGGTAGCCGCGCCCACTCGGGCTCCTCTCCGGGATCGATCAGGTTGTGGACGCTCACACCAAGTAACCGCACGGGTCGTCGTCCCGCTTCCGTCCGCTCGAGCAGCGTCACGGCGCGGGCGGCGATGTCGTCGGCGTCGCGGGTCGGTTCGTCGGTCGAGTGGCTGCGCGTGATCGTCGTGAAGTCGTCGTAGCGTACCTTAATCGTGACCGTGCGGCACGTCAGCAGCTTGCGCTCCAGCCACGCCGCGCCGTCGCGCGCCATGTCGTCTATCTCTTTCTTGATCTCCACGAGATCGGTCAAGTCCTCGGCGAACGTGTTCTCGGTGCCTGAAGACTTCGCCGCCTGATTCGGTTCGACCGACCGATCGTCGATCCCGTCGGCGAGGCGTCGCAGCCAGTCAACGCTGCTGCCGACCGCTTCCCGCAGCACCGCCGGGTCCGCGGTGCGCACCTCGACGAGCCGCTCGATGCCTCGATCGCGGAGCCGCTTGGCCGTCACCGGGCCGACGCCCCACAGCGCATCGACCGGCAGCTTCTGGAGGAACTGTTCAACGCGCTCCGGCGCAATCACGGTCAGCCCATCCGGCTTTTTCCACCCTGACGCGATCTTGGCGAGAAACTTGTTGGGCGCCACGCCGGCCGACGCGGTCAGCCCGGTGGCCTCCTTGATCTCCTTCTTGATTCGCTGCGCGACGGTTTGTCCCAGGCGTTCACCCCACACGTTCTCCGTCACGTCCAGGTACGCCTCGTCCAGCGACAGCGACTCAACCAGCGGTGTCACGCGGCGAAAGATCGCGAAGACCGCCTGCGATGCCACCCGGTAGCGCGAGAAGTCCGGCCGCACGATGACGAGCGACGGACACATCCTGACCGCCCGCGCCATCGGGATCGCCGACCGAACGCCGAACGCGCGCGCTTCATAACTTGCCGCTGCGACAACGCCGCGTTGATCGGGGTTGCCACCGACGGCGACCGGCAGTCCGCGCAGTTCCGGCTTGTCGCGCTGTTCAACCGACGCGTAGAACGCGTCCATGTCGATGTGCAGGATACGGCGCACAGGATTGCTGATTGTTGATGGCTGATTGTCGATTGATTGGAGCATGTCGCGCGCTCAATCAGCAATCATCAATCGTCAATCAACAATCCTTCTGTCCGCCCACCACGCCCACGGCACGAGCAGCCATGCGCTCAGGCCGGTCCATGCCAGCGTTCGCACGTCCGGTGGGGGAGGCGCGAATGCGGCGGCGAAGTACGCAATCAGCACGAACCCCATCAGCAGCCAGAATGAGACCCGTCGGCGACCTGCGCCGCCGCCACGGATGTAGAGCACGAGACCGATCGCAAACATCGTCAGCTCCAGTGCCAGCGTCGCCGTCACCGAGTTCCACAAGCCGAGTCCGATGTACGGACCTCGCGGGAGCACCGGCATGTCCGGGCGGTGCGAAATCACATCGAGCACCCAGTGGCTGACGACGCCTGCGCCGAGCAGGAGGGCGACACGGGTGTTTCGATAGACGTACAGGCTGCCGGCCGCGAACACCGCTGCCCACACCGTCGCGCCAACCAGGCTGTGCGTGATCGGGTAGTCGTAGAAATCCAACGGGGTGAAGCGCGTAATCCCCGGCGCGATGCGCACATGTTCCAGGCCTAGTAGAAGGAAGATCGGCCAGAGCATGTCCACGAATTGAACCGACGTGAGCCAGGCCGCCAGCGAAACACCCGGCGTCGCGCGTTTGCCCGCGAGCCCCACCGCGATGTGACCGATGAACATTGAAGGAATGCCGAATGCTGAATGCTGAGTGCTGAATGTAGATTGGAGCACGTCGCCCATCAATCAGCAATCGACAATCGTAAATCAACAATTGACATAATGTGAGGCTATGACCTGGATCCATGTGATTCCCTTCGAGCAGGACGAGAACCTGCGCCGGGCGCGCGAGGCGCAGCAGCAGATGTATCCGATCGAATACGCCGAGCCGACGCATCCGCATCATGCGCAGACGGATGGCATCGTTGCCTCGCATTCACTGATTCCCGACGCGCTGTATCACGCGTTCGCGGCGTTCGGATCGTTGATGTCGCCGGAGTTGCCGCTGAGCCGTCGGCAGCACGAAATGATCACGACGGTGGTGTCCGCGATCAACCAGTGCCAGTATTGACTGGAATCTCACGCAGAGTTTCTGCGTCGAGTCACGCTGGATGATGCGCTGGTCGAGGCGCTGAAACACGATTACCGGTCGGCGCCGATCACCGATCAGGATCGCGTGATGCTCGAGTACGTCGAGCAGATTACCCGCGACGCCACCCGCATCTCCCCAGCCTTTCACGATCGGCTCCGTGCCGCGGGATTCGACGATCGTGGCATTCTGCAGATCACGCTCATCGCGTCATGGTTTAACTACATCAACCGAGTCGCGGACGCGCTGGGAGTTGGCCGCTAGGAGCTACCAATAGGTTCTGCTGGGTTCTACAGGGTTCGACAAGGTTCTACAGGGTTCGTTCTAGGTTCACGGGCTTCGCGAACGAACCTGTAGAACGCTGCAGAACCGAATTGTGAACGACTATTCCGCTCGGAGCGCGGAGAGCGGATCGACCTGTGATGCGCGCCGAGCCGGAACGTATCCTGCGCTCAACGTCACCACCAGAATGAGCCCGGCGGCAAGCGCAAGCGTGATCAAATCTCCCGGCTCCACGTTGAACAACAGGCTCCGGAGCAGTTCCGTGCCGGCAATGCTTGCAACGACGCCGAGCGCAAGTCCACCCAGGGCGACTCGCAGCGACTGCCGCACGATCATCCACCGCACCTCGCCGCGGCCGGCGCCGAGCGCCATGCGGATTCCGATTTCTCCAGTCCGCAGCGTGACGGTGTAGGCGAGAAGCGCGTAGAGTCCGATGGCCGACAGCACCAGCGCGACGATGCCAAGCCAGGCGGCCAGTGTGGCAAAGAGCCGCTCGCGATTGACCGAGGCGGCAACCTGCTCTTCCTGCGTCTGCACCTTGAACAGTGGCACGCTGCGATCGACGCTCTGGATGATCTCGCGCGCGGACCCGACAAATGCGGCGGGATCGCCGGCGGTTCGTATCTCGAACGTCATGGCTCCCGGGCTCCGTTGCCGGTAGCTGACGTACATGGTCGGCGTGGTCGAGTCTCGCAGCGAGGTGTAGAGCGCGTTTCGGGAGACGCCGACGATTTCGTACGCGGGCGCGCCTGACATCGACTCCGTCCTGAACCGCCTTCCTATCACGTCGTCGGTATTGAACAGTTGCCGCGCCAGCGCGTAGTTGACGATCGCGACCGGCTGGCTCGCGGCAGTATCGCGACCATCGAACGTCCGACCCTGTTCAAGCGCGATGCCCATGGTCGTGAAGAAGTGGGAGTCGACCGTCAACCGCCAGGCTCGATGACTCCTCGTGAACGCGCCTCTCGCTGGGCTTCCACGATCGATCATCGGTTCGTCGGTTCGGGCGGCCAGGATGATGTTCGCCGAGTTGCTGATCAACGTGTGGCTGGAGAGGGTCGCGCCCTCAACACCCGGTGCCGCGCGCAACCGTTCGAGAATGTTCGAGTAGATATCGAACACGCGCTCAGCGGGGTATCCGTTCAAACCCGGATCGAGCCTGAACGTCAGGATGCGGCCGGGGTCGAATCCCAGATCGACTTGCTGGAGCTGGCGGACCGATCGCACGAGGAGCAGGGCGGTCGCCACCAGCACCATCGACAACGTGATCTGCGAAACGACGAGCGTGGCTGACAGCCCGCGCCGCCGTGGGCTGCTGGCGGATCCCCGTCCGGCCTCATGCAAACCCGCCATCAGCGACGTGTCGGTGGCGCGCAGCGCCGGGATAAGGGCGAACAGCAGCACGCAGACGCTCGCGAGCCCGGCGACGAAGCCAACCAGGCGGAAGTTCACACCGGTAGTGACCGTCAGCGGCTCCCATCCATTCGCGATCGCCGGCATCAGCGCTCCCGCAACCCAGCGGGCGGCGAGCAATCCGAATGCGCTGCCGCACGCCGCGAGGACCACGCCTTCGGTGAGCAGCTGCCGAATGATGCGGCGCCTCGGAGCGCCGAGTGCGATCCGCACGCTTAACTCACGCGCCCGAGCCCTCCCTCTGGCAAGCAGCAGGTTTGCGACGTTGGCGCACGCGACCAGCAGGACAATGGCGACGACGATCGACATCATCTTCAATGGTTCGCGCATGCCGTCCCGAACCTGCACCTGTCCATGCGCGCCGGGAAGGGCCTGGACCCGCGGAAGATCCGTGTCGGAGATTTCTGGCCGCGCCGCGTGAACCGTTTGCTTGAGAATGAGGTCGACCCGTTCACGGGCACGCTCGGCATCCGAGCCCGGTTTCAGTCGTCCCATCATCAGCACCCACCAGTAATTCGGATTGGTCGGCGCCTCTGTATTCCGACGAACTTGTGCCGCGGTCGATAACGCAACGAAAACGTCGGGCGAGCTGCCAACCTGGCCCGTTCCGTGGAAGGACGCCGGGGCGATGCCGACGACGGTGAACGCCACGCCGTTGACGACGAGCGTCCGTCCCACGGCGGCCGGGGCGCCGTCAAACCTCCGCTTCCACAATGAGTCGCTGATGACGGTGGCTGGTGGCGCGTCATCGCGATCATCCGAATCGAGGAGAAGGCGGCCGTGCGTCGCCGAGACTCCAAGGACGCCGAAGTAGTTTCCGGAAACGGCGGTCGCTTCGGCGAGCTCAGCGGCTGCGCCGATCGAGAGATTGACCTGGTACAAGTCGGCAAAGCCGAAGACGTCGATGGCGTCCTGTGCACGAGCCCGCGTCTGCTGAAGCGCCTGGAGCGGAAACGATGTGCTGCTTTCGCCGGTATCATCGCCCCAGGAATACCCGCTCAACGAGCCGTACGGGTACGTGGGTCCGGAGCGCCATTGAAAGACGAGCAGTTCTTCCGGCGCGTGCACCGCCAGTGGTCGCAACAGCATCGCATCGGCGAGGGTGAACACGCCGGCGCTGGCGCCGATGCCGATTGCAAGCGACACGATCGACGCGGCAGTGACCGTCGGTGAACGCCGCAGCAGCCGCGCGCCGTAGCGAATGTCCTGTACGAGCGTGTCCATGGATGGAAATCCCCACATATCGCGCGTCTCCTCGCGAATCGCGGTGGCGTTGCCGAACATGCGGCGCGACTCGTGCTCAGCCGCGTCCGGGTCCATTCCGTCGTCGATCAACGCTTGACGACGCAGCTCGATATGCAGGCCAACTTCGTCGCGCAGCTCATCGTCCAGGCGACGACGACGGGACATGAGGATCAGTCGTCCGATGAACACGCGAAGCGTGACCCCTAGGCGCCCCATGGAAGTCTACGCGGGTCGCATGACGCGCGTGATCGCTTCGACGAGCCGGGAGAAGCTCGATTCCGACTCGCCCAGCTGGCGGCGGCCGGCGGGGGTCAGGCGGTAGTAGCGGGCGCGGCGATTGTTGATCGAGTGGCCCCACTCCGATGCGATCAATCCCTGTAGCTGCAGGCGCTGGAGCGCCGGATACAGCGAGCCCTCCTCGACCTGGAGCACTTCGTCCGACATCTGCCGGATGTGGTCCGCGATCCCGTAGCCGTGCATCACGTCGCGTGTGAGCGCCTTCAGGATCAGCATGTCGAGCGTGCCAGGGAGCAGCTCTTGTCGATCGGATTTCTTCTTTCCCATAGACGTTCTATGGATAACCTGATTCGAGTCACGAGTCAAGCAGGCGGGATTTCGGCGGCCGCGGACGACAAAAACGGCGGCTGACCGCCTCAGACAATTTTGTCGGACGCTCAAGGGCTTTTGTCGAAGTTCGTCAGAAACGCATTCCTGTGTTGAAGCGTGCCGCGCGCGTGCGGATAATAGCCGCGTGAGTTCGTCGTCATCTTTTTTCTGAAGTTTCGACTAGAAAGGACATAACCGACATGGGTTCCGCTTCAACAGGCGATGCCATTCGCAACATCAGTCAATGGGGTAACACGCTCGGCCAGCGCCCGGCATCCGCCGCGACGAAAAAGATGACCGACGAATTTGGCTCCCTGACCTTCAATGATGAAGCTCAGCGCGGCCGGCTCCCGAAGGACGTCTACCGCGCGCTGCGCCGCGCGATTGCGCACGGCGAGGCGATCGACCCGTCGGTGGCCGATACCATCGCGAGCGCGCTGAAGGATTGGGCGGTCGAGCACGGCGCGACCCACTACACGCACTGGTTCCAGCCGATGACCGGCATCACCGCCGAAAAGCACGATTCGTTTCTGTCGCCGACGAGCGATGGCCGCGCGGTCGCGGAATTCGCCGGCAAAGAGCTGATTAAAGGTGAGCCGGACGCCTCGAGCTTCCCTTCGGGCGGCATGCGGTCAACCTTCGAGGCGCGAGGGTATACGGCATGGGATCCGACCAGCCCACCGTGGCTGCTCGTGACGCCGAACGGCACGACGCTGGTGATTCCGACTGCGTTCGTCAGCTGGACCGGCGAGGCCCTCGACAAGAAAACGCCGCTCCTCCGCTCGATGGAGGCGCTGTCGCGCCAAGCGGTCCGCATCCTCAAGCTCTTCGGTTCGCGCGCGCAGCGCGTGTTCACGACCTGCGGGCCCGAGCAGGAGTACTTCCTGATCGATCAGCAGTTCTATTTCAATCGGCCCGACCTGATTAACGCGGGCCGGACGCTCTTCGGCGCGAAACCGCCGAAGGGTCAGGAGATGGAGGATCAGTACTTCGGCTCGATTCCGGACCGTGTCCTGGCCTTCATGCATGATCTGGAGCACGAGCTGTATCGCGTCGGCGTGCCGGTCAAGACGCGACACAACGAGGTTGCGCCCAGCCAGTATGAAATTGCTCCGGTGTTCGAGAACGCCAACGTCGCCACCGACCACCAGATGATGACGATGGAGATGATGCGCCGGGTGGCGCCGAAGTATGGCCTCGCGTGCCTTCTTCACGAGAAGCCGTTTGCGGGCGTCAACGGTTCGGGCAAACACCTGAATTGGAGCATGAGCGACGACCTCGGCAATAACCTGCTCAGCCCGGGGGAGACGCCGCACGACAATATCCAGTTCCTCGTGTTCTGCGCGGCCGTGTTGCGCGCCGTCAACAAATACCAGGGTCTCTTGCGCTATGCGATTGCCAGCGCCGGAAACGATCACCGGCTCGGCGCGAACGAGGCGCCCCCGGCGATCCTGTCGATCTTCCTCGGCGACATGCTCACCGACATTTTTGGCCAGATCGAAAACGGTGGCGCGAAGTCGACCAAACCGGGCGGCATTCTCGATACCGGCGTGTCGGTGCTGCCGAAGCTGCCGCGTGACGCCGGCGACCGCAACCGGACGAGCCCGTTCGCCTTCACCGGCAACAAGTTCGAGTTCCGGGCGGTCTCGGCCGGCCAGAGCATCGCGTTCCCGAACATCGCGCTCAACGTGGCCGTCACCGAAGCGCTCGATTACATCGCAACCGAGCTCGAGAAGACGCAGAAGGACGGCAAGAAACTGGACGCGGCGGTCAAGTCGCTGCTGACCAAGATGATCAAAGAAAACAAGCGGATCATCTTCAACGGCAACAACTACTCGGCCGAGTGGGAAAAGGAAGCGGCAAAGCGCGGCCTGCTCAACCACCGAACGTCGGTTGACGCCTACCCGGAGCTGCTCAAGCCCGAAGTGGTGAAAACATTCGAGAAGTACAAGGTGCTCAACGAGCGCGAGCTGCGCGCGCGGTTTGACGTCGCGCTCGAACAGTACAACAAGACGGTGAACATCGAGGCGCAGCTGATGGTGCTGATGGCGAACCGGTACATCCTGCCGGCCGCCTATCGATATCAGACGCAGGTGGCAGAGACCGTGACGGCGGTCAAGGCGGTGGGCGGATCGGCGAAGGAGGCCAAGAAAGCGCTCGACAAGATCCTCTCGCTCACCGAAAGCGGCAAGGTAACGGTCGACAAGCTGCAGCACCTGCTCGAACACGACGGCAACGGCGACGCCGAGAAACACGCGAAGTACTTCCGCGACAAGGTCATTCCGAACATGGTCGCGCTGCGGGAAATCGGCGACAGCCTCGAATCGGTCGTGCCGCACGACCTGTGGCCGCTGCCGACGTATAGAGAAATGTTGTTCGTGAGGTAGGGTTCAGGCGACGGTGCACCTATCGAAGGTGGGTGCACCGTCAAACCTGGAATGCACAATCAACGACGTTCACTTGTGAAGAGATAGAAAAGGAGAAAAGAGAAAGGAGAAAGAGTTACGGGTTCTCCATTCTCCTTTCTGTCCCTCGAGACAAGTCGTGCGGCGTGGGCGTGATAGTCGGTGATTCATCTCAGCCGCTAACCTCAGCACCTACGGCTTTTCAAACACTCCGCTCTTCGCCGATCGATAGATCGCTTCGATAATCGCCACGCTGGGCCGCGCCTCGCGCGCGTCGCAGACGGGCGTGCCATTCGTGCGAATCGCCTGAATGAAATCTTCGAAGATCCGCTGGTGCGGCACGCTGTCGCTCACGGTGGCCGATGCCGCATTCTCGGGTGGTGGCTCGGTCGCCGCCGCCTTCGACGGCCCGGCGCCGCGCAGATCCACCGCCGCGAGCTTGTCGCTATCGAGGATCAGCGTGCCCTCGGATCCGCTGACGTCGATCCGGCGCGCGTATCCCGGATACGACGAGGTCGTCGCCTCGATGATCCCGAGCGCGCCGTTCTCAAATTCGAGGACCGCCCCTGCGGTGTCTTCGGTCTTGATCGTATGAAGCAGGGTTCCTGTGCGTCCGGCGACGCGAGCGACAGGGCCAAACAGCCACTGCAGCACGTCAACTGTGTGAATCGCCTGATTCATCAGCGCGCCGCCGCCGTCGAGCGCCCACGAGCCGCGCCACTTCGACGTCGCGTAGTACTCGGGCGGCCGATACCAGCGCACGTGGCCGGCTATAAAGATTGGCTTGCCCAGCTTCCCTGACACGATCATCTGCTTCATCGCCGCGATGTCAGGCTTCAGCCGATCCTGGAAGAACACCCCGACCTTCACGCCGGCGCGCACGGCCGCCGCGATCACGCTGTCCACCTTCGCCGTCGTCACGTCGAGCGGCTTCTCCGCAAGCACGTGAAGGCCCTTGCCGATCGCGGCGTTCGCTTGATCGGCGTGCACGCCCGACGGCGTGCCGATCGCGACGATGTCGAGTGGACGGTGGGAGAGAAAGCGATCGAGATCGTCGTAGGCGGTGCCGCCGTACTTGGCGGCCATGCGCTCGGCCTTCTCGCGGTTCGTTCCGCACACGGCCGCGATCTCGACGCCGGGGATGCCGAGCGCCGCTCGCGCGTGTGTATCGCTGATGTTGCCGGCGCCGAGAATTCCGACCTTCACGACAGGCGCCGAACCTTGATGTTGCGGAACCAGACCTGGTTGCCGTGATCCTGCAGCAGGATGTAGCCGTTCTGCCGCTTTCCGAAGCGCTCCATGCCTTTGAACTTGCTCTTCTCGATCGCTGCGTTGAGCGCCGGACTGCTCAGCTCGTACTGCAGCACCTTCTTGCCGTTCAACCAGTGCTCCACGGTCTGGCCGCGGACGACAATCCGTGTGGTGTTCCATTCGCCGGCGGGTTTCACCGGCCTGTCGTTGGCTTGCAACACGTCGTAGAACGCGGCGGTCTGACGGTGCGGCCCTACCTTCGCATCAGGATGCCGCTCGTCATCGATGACTTGATACTCGTGACCGATGGCCGAGTCGCCGTCCTCGAGAACGAAATACTTGATGCCGCTGTTGCCACCCTCGGCAATCTTCCAGTCAGCGACTAGCTCAAACTGCTCGAAGGTGTCCTTCGTGATGATGTCGCGCTCGCCATGTGTGTCCTTGCCGTTGTTCGGAGGAACCGTGAGCGCGCCGTCCTCGACCTTCCAGCGGGAGTCGGTGGCGTCAGGCTTCTTGTATCCGCGCCATCCGTCGAGAGAATGGCCATCGAAGAGCAGGATCCACCCGGCCTTCTTTTCCGCGTCGGTGAGCGTATTCGCCGCCACGGCGTGCGGCTGAGCCGCCGCCGGGAGAGACGTCGAAACAGCAATGAACATGGCCGCAGCCGCAAGTCGTCGCAGTGGCATTGAGCACTCCAGAAGTGGTACAAACTCTATCGCAAATCGGATCAGATACCGCGCTGGCGTCTACGGAAATCCTGATTCAAGAGGTGACATGTGACCCGTCTACACAAAGTGTCCTGCGTGACGGTGGCTCTGGTCGTCGCACTTCTCGGAAGCGCTGCGGCCCAGTCCCAGCGCGTGCAGCTCATCGTCAATGAGGCGGGACGCCGGGTCGATGTCCTGATCGGCGGCAAGCCATTCACGTCCTACATCTGGCCGACGACGCTGAAAAAGCCGACGCTGTTTCCGTTGCGAAGCGCGAACGGCACGGTTGTGACGCGCGGGTATCCGCTCGAGCCGCGAAAGAACGAACGCGTCGATCATCCGCACCACGTGGGCCTCTGGCTGAATCACGGCGACGTCAACGGCCTCGATTTCTGGAACAACTCCGACGCGATCAAGCCGGAGCAGCAGCCACACATGGGAACCATCATCCACAAGCGGATCGTCGATGCCAAAGGCGGCAACGACGTCGGCAGCCTGACGGTCGAGACCGAGTGGGTCAAGCCCGACAACACGGCGCTGCTCAAGGAGCGCACCCAGTTCGTTTTCCGCGGCGACGCGAAGTCGCGCACAATCGATCGGACGACGACGCTGACCGCGCTCGGCGAGAAGGTGGTATTCCGAGACAACAAGGAAGCGTTCTTCGGCATGCGCGTCGCGCGCGAGCTCGAGCTGCCGTACGACAAGGCGGAGGTGCTGACCGACGCGTCCGGCAAGCCGACGCCGCAACCGGTCATGGACAACACCGGCGTGGGCGGTCAGTACACGAGCAGCGAAGGCCTGCAAGGCGACAAGGTGTGGGGTACGCGCGGGCGTTGGATGATGCTGACCGGAACGGTGTCAAAAGATCCGGTGACGATTGCGATGCTCGACAACCCGTCGAATCCTGATTTTCCGACCTACTGGCACGCGCGCGGCTACGGTCTCTTCGCAGCGAATCCGCTCGGCGCGAGCGTGTTGACCGATGGGAAGCAGACATTCGACCTGACGTTGGAGCCAGGCAAGTCGACCACGTTCACCTTCCGTGTGCTGATTCTGAACGGGACCGCGAAGCCCGCGGATATCGAGAAGGCCTACCAGGAGTTCGCGGGGCAGAAAGCTACTGCGGCGCAATAGAGCCGGGATCCGAGATCCGGGATCCGTGATCCGATCGGATCCCGCATCCCGGTCAACGGACCCCGGTTATTACGTCAGTCACACGAACCGCGAGCCCGAATCCTTAGAACACGATCTTCGCTGCCAGCTGAATCTCGCGCGGCAGGTTGTTCTGGCTCGTCACCTTTCCAAAGTTCGCGTTTGTCGGATCGGTGTTGGCGTCGTTGTACACCACGCGGTTCAACGCGTTCAGAACCTCGACGTTGAACTGCAGCCGGGCGCGCCCCTGCAGCGGCACCTGCTTGACGATGGACATGTCCCACAGGTTCAGGAACGGGCTGCGAACGCCGGCGATACGCGACGGGAAGTAGCGGATGTTGCTCGCCAAACGGATGCGTGAGTCGGCCCGTTGCTTCACCGGGTCGTCGACACCGTTGGTCTGTACTGCCGCGTCGTGGAAATAGAAGCCACTGATATCCCAGACAGGCGCGTCGACGTTATCGCTGTACTTCGCCTTCAATGCGTTCAAGTCGCCATTGAAGAAGATATTGCGCCCGGCGAAATCGAGCGGCCGTCCGCTCTGCAGCTGGCCGAAGGCATTGACGCTCCAGCCGCCGATCAGCGCGTTGGTCAGCCCTGACGAATTGCCGCCCCACTTCTTGCCGCTTCCGAATGGCAGTTCGTACAGGATGCTTGCGGTGACGCGGTGCGGCACGTCATCGCGCGCCAGCCGTTTCTCGTAGGTCGTGTCAGTGGAATTCAGAAGGAAGACGCGCTCCGTGTAATGCGACCACGTGTAGGTGCCGATGATCGAATAGCCGTGGCTCAAGCGCCTCTCCATCTTGAATTGCGCCGAATCGTACTGGCTCGTCCCGTCGCTGCCGCTGGTCGGAACATTGTTGAACTGTGGATACGGACGCAGCAGGTTGGAGCGTGCGATGTTGGCTCCGTTGTTACCGGTTGGGAGCAGCCCGGCAAAAGGATTCGGGACCTGGACTCCAAGGTAATCGATGACCGTCTGATCGCGTGCCTGTTGCGTGGACAGATATTGCGCCGGCACGGCGTTGAGTTCGAGATCCGTCGTCAGGTCGTACCCATGGCTGCCGACGTATCCCGCCTCCAGCAGCCACTGTCCCGGCAGCTCGCGTTGCAGCGTCATCTGGTAGCGCAGGATCTTCGAGTTGTTCAGGTCGAGCGGCGCCCAGCGTGAGAGGCTCTGACCGAGAAACGTATTCGGCCCAAGGGTATTACCCACGGGCTGCAACACGCCGACCGGATATGGGTTGCTCAGCGTGGATTGGAAGGTCAGGCCTCGATCCTGTGTCGCGGTGAAGGGCGTGGACTGCGAATAGCCCATCTGGTTGGTGCCGGCGATGACGAAGGGGACGACGTAGACGCCGGTGCCGCCACGAAGCACCATCTTGTCAGTCAGCCTGAGTGCAAACCCGGCACGCGGCTGGAGGTTGTTCGTCGCGGCGTTCCAGAACCCAGGATTGGTGTCGGATGCGAATTGCACGCCGCCGCGCGCACGCCACTGGGACGCGGGAATGAGATCGGGCTTCGCCGCGTACGCTGATTCGGCGGCAGAAGTGATCGATAGCGTCGCATTGGGATCGAAACCGCGAACGTTGCGATTCTCCGAGTCGGTTGTCGCCGTCTCATAGTCGTAGCGGAGGCCGAGATTGATCGTCAGTCGATTGGAGAGCTTCCAATCGTCTTGAACGAACGCCGCGTGATACCAGCTGTCGTTCAGTCTCGAGCCGTTGATCTCAATGCTTCCGGCCGTCGGATAGCCCAACAGGAAGCTGGCGACGTCCTGGAAGTTCTGCGCTGCCGTATTGTCCTGTTGGCGTGTGAAGGCGCCACCGGGGGTGGTCTGGTACTCGCCCGCCTGCCGGTTCGGGTTCGCACCGAACTCGTGGTAAAGCCGGACGTCATAGCCGGCGTGTACCGAGTGTCCGCCGAAGATGTGCGTGTAGGTCGGCTGGAACGAATAAATCGTGTGCTCGGTATTCCCTGCCAGGTTGTCGCCGATATCGTTAATCGTGTCGAACAGGAACGAGGGGAAATACTTTGCTCCGCCGAACAGGTTCGACACCGACGACGAGAATCCCAGCGACGCGGGATCGAAGATGCCCTCGTGCTGCTTGACGTTGGGCTCCTGAAAGCGCTGCCATCCCACTCGAAGATCCCACAGGGAGTTTGGTGACTGGACAATGGTGTCGTCAACGGTGATGCCATCGTTCTTTCGGAATAGATAGTTCCCGCGCGGAATGATGTTGTTGACCGTTCCCAGTTCGGCGCCGCGCGCCTCGCGTCGATCGTTCCTCGTATAGCGCGCGAACAATCGCTGCTTGGAAGTGAGCGAGTGGTCAATGCGGATCGACTGCGAGTTGAACTTATCGGTGCGGGGGTTCTCGTAGACGAAGTTGTCCTGCAGCGATGCGCTGGGTGTCTCGTTCGGCAGCGGGTAATAGCTCAGCACGTTCGCGGCAATGGCGTTGATTCGGTTGGCCGGAATGATGTTGCCGGGGAATGGCTGCCGGACGACTCGCGCTCCGACGGTCTCAGCCGTCAACGGGTCATAAATAATGATTCCCTGCGACAGCAGTTCGGAGAAGTCGCCGGTCCGCATCTTGGCGGTGGGCACCGTCGTCGTCAGCGGCTCGGGGAACCGGTCGGGAAGCCATTCGAACGCGCCGAAGAAGAACGTTCGGTTCTTCACGATCGGACCACCAATCGTTCCGCCAGGACGCTGATACGACAGCTTCGGCTTCGGCTGCTCCGACCGTTTCAAGAAGAAGTCGGTCTCCGCAAGCTTGTCGGACCGGTAATAGTTGTATGCCGATCCAGTGAAGGAATTCGTGCCGCTCTTCAGCGTGACGTTCACATTGGCGCCGCCGGTGTGCCCGCTGGCCGCGTCGAAGCTCGCCGTCTCGACCTTGAATTCTTGTACGGCGCCGGCAGGTGGCACGAACGCCACGCGTCGGCCGTTGGCCATGTTGGGCGACCCGTCGAGCGTAAATTCATTTCCACCCGCAGCGCCGCCGGTGACAATGCCCGACGTCCCGCCGTTGTCGAACGGACGGGAGAACTTCAGGTCGCCGTTGTAGGTGATTCCCGGTGCGAGTCGTGCCAATGAGAAGGGGTTGCCATCCGACAGCGGCATCATCGAGATGCGTTTCTCGTCGACCACCTGGCCGGTCGATCCCGATGTCGTTTGCAGAATGGGCGACTCCGCCGTGACTGAAATCGTCTCTTCGATTCTGCCGACGTCCAGCTTGAGATCGACGCCGACGCGATCGCTGATGCGGACTTCGACGTTGTCCTGTATGACCTTCTTGAATCCCTGGAGTTCAGCCGTCAACGCGTAGACACCCGGCACGAGATAGAGGATTGAGTAGTCCCCTTCACCGTTCGTCGTCGTGGTTGATGCAACTTTGGTCGCGACGTTGGTCGCGGTGACGGTCACGCCGGGCAGGCGTCCGCCTGACCCGTCTGTGATTCTTCCGGTGATTCCGCCACGGAAATCCTGAGCGTTTGCCGTGGCGACGAGGGTGGCAAGCAGTAGAACAGCGAGTACGCACACACGTCTCATTACCCTCTCCCTTCGCTCCCCTGGTAATGCAAGTCCGCCTTTGCTCGCTTCAGTCCGAGCGAGCTTCGGCGGGACAGGTCGAATCGGCTCCGCCGAAGCTCGGCGAAGGCGGGGTCATCCTACACCAGTTCAAGCGCCGGAAGAAACCACACTTTAACGCTAAAGTAAACGAAAACTAGCCGAAGTGCTTTTGACTCCGGCGGCGAAGTATGAAATAGTGCCGGCTGGGCAGGGATTGATGACGCGCACCGTGCTGGCCATCGACTTGAAGGACGATCCGGCGGCCATCCAAACATATCGGCGGCATCACCAGGAGGTCTGGCCGGAGGTGCTGGCCAGCCTGCGTCGGGCCGGCATTCGCCAGATGGATATCTACCTGCTCGACCGGCGCCTCGTCATGATTCTCGAGACCGACGAAGCCGACTTCCGCCGCTGCTTCGCGGCCCACGCCGCGTCGAGCCCGCGTGTCGTCGAATGGGAAGCCCTGATGCGATCCCTTCAGACGCCAGCGCCTGGCGCGCCGCCCGGCGACTGGTGGACGCCGATGGAGCCGGTCTTCAGCCTCTACCGTGCGGAAGACACGCAATCAGTTCAGCCGGCGCGCCACCACTGACGGATTCGTCCGATGACCACTCTCACGCAGGCCTGGCCGAGGCCTTCTCACCCGCGTCCCATTGCGATCATCGGCGCCGGCGCGATCGTTCGAACCGCGCATCTTCCGGTCTATCGCCGGCTCGGATATCCCGTGGCCGGCGTGTACGACGTCAACTGCGCCACCGCGCGCGAGACCGCGGCGATGTTCGACGTCGATCGCGTCTATCACTCGCTCGACGACGCCTGCGCGTCCGCCGACGTCGTCTACGACCTCGCGGTGCCGGGCGATCAGATTGTCGACATCCTCCAAAAGGTGCCCGAGGGATCCGGCGTCCTCATGCAGAAGCCGATGGGACGCGACCTCGAGGAGGCGAGACGCATCCGGCAGATCTCCCGCGACCGGGGACTGATCGCCGCCGTGAACCTGCAGCTCCGATTCAGTCCGAACATGCTCGCCTTGCGCGATCTCTTGTGCGCGGGCGCACTCGGCACGCTCGTGGACATCGACGTCCGCATCGTCATCGATCAGCCCTGGCACAACTGGATCTTCATGGAGGGTGCACCGCGGCTCGAGGTGCCTTACCACTCGATTCATTACCTCGATCTCATCCGTTCGATTGCCGGCGAGCCAGACGGCGTCTTCTGCAAGGCCATTTCGCATCCGGAGCTGCCGCGCCTGCGCGACAGCCGGAGTTCGATCATCCTCGACTACGGCGATCGTATCCGCTGCTCGCTCGTTCTGAACCACACGCACCGAGCCGGTCCTCGCTATCGCGAGTCTTTGCTGATGGTCGAAGGCACGCTCGGCGCCGCCCGTCTCACGATGGGCGTGAACCTGTCGTACCCGAGCGGCCCTCCGGATACGATGGAGGTCTTCACCGACGAGGCCTGGCGCAGCGTGCCGCTCCGCGGGTCATGGTTCATCGAGGCCTTCGAAGGACCAATGTCCAACCTTCAGCGCGTGATCGCCGGCGAGGACACAGCGCTCGTCAGCCCGGTTGACGACACGATCAAGACGATGTCCATCGTCGAGGCGTGTTATGAGTCGAGCGAGCATGGGTCAGTGCCAATCAACCCCGAATAGCGTCGGACAGAGTGTTGACTACGCAGACAGTCCTGCCGATCACCCGGCGCGAGCCAAAGGCGAGCGCTGGCGGGCGCTGGGGGTGCCCGCCTTCGCCAAAGCCTGCGGCGAGGTCTCGCCGAAGCGCGATTGGTTATAGTCGCGCGGAGGCGGAGGGCCCCAGCGCACGGTAAGAAAACAAGAAATGCCGCTCGACTCTCACGTCCACTTCTGGCAATACACACCCGCCGAGTACGCCTGGATCGATTCGAGCATGGCTCCCCTCCAGCGCGACTTCATGCCAGACGATGCCTGGCGGGAGATGCAGCGTGCGGGGATGGATGCCTGCATCGCGGTCCAGGTGCGGCAAACGCTCGCGGAAACACGCTGGCTGTTGACGCTCGCGGAGGAACATCCGTTCATCGCGGGCGTCGTTGGCTGGGTGGATCTCCGGTCCGCCGATTTGGACGCGCAGATTGATTCGCTGAAGCATCCGAAGCTGGTTGGCGTCCGCCACATCGTCCAGGCCGAGCCGGACGACTTCCTGCACGATGCCGACTTCCGGCGCGGCATCGCGCGGCTTGGACGGTATGGGCTCGCCTACGACATCCTGATATACGCCCGACAGTTACCGGCGGCGATTGATTTCGCCGCTGCGTTCCCTGACGCGCGCTTTGTGCTTGATCACCTCGGGAAACCGGACATCCGCGCGAACGAATTCGATGCCTGGAGGCGTGATCTCGATCGGATCGTGGCGTTGCCCAACGTGGTCGCGAAGCTGTCCGGCCTCGTCACCGAAGCGGATTGGAATCGCTGGACAATCGAAGACCTGCATCGGTACGTTAATGCAGCGCTGGATCGGTTCGGCCCGGATCGGCTGATGATTGGCTCGGACTGGCCGGTTTGCACGCTGGCAGGCAAGTACGATGAAGTGCTCGACGTGATTCGGACCGCCATCAGTGGACGGCCCGCCGAGGAGCAGGACGCAGTGCTCGGAGGGACCGCTCGGCACTTCTGGCGCCTCGCGGAAAGAGAAAGTTAAAAGTTAGAAGTTAGAAGTTAAAAGGGAAGACTAAAGGAATGGAGCATCAGCCCATGCGCCGAGTCGTTGCGACTTGGATTCTGACAATAGCGGCATGCGCGTTTGCGGTCAGCGCCTGCGGCAAAGGTGGTAGTGAGCCGGCATCGTCGTCCGGGTCCACGTCGTCGCTCACGATCGCGATGATCCCGAAGGGGACGACGCATACGTTCTGGCAGAGCATTCACGCGGGTGCGAACAAGGCAGCCAAGGAGCTGGGGATCGAGTTGATCTGGCGAGGACCGCTCCGCGAGGACGACCGCGACTCGCAGGTGTCTGAGATTGAAGGATTCATCAGCCGTGGCGTATCCGGGATCACCATCGCTCCGCTCGACGAGGCAGCACTGGTCGGCCCCGTCACCGACGCCATGGACAAGAAGATCCCCGTCGTCATCTTCGACTCTGGATTGAAGGGCGACAACTACGTGAGCTTCGTCGCCACGGACAATTTCAAGGGCGGACAGATGGGCGGCGAACGCCTGGTCGAAGCGATGGGCGGAAAAGGAAAGGTCGTGTTGCTGCGCTATGCCGAAGGTCACGACAGCACGACGAAACGCGAGGAAGGATTCCTCGCGGCGATGAAAGCCCATCCTTCGGTGGAGGTGACGAGCTCCAATCAATACGTTGGCACAGACGTCGAGGAGGCATACAAGCGTACCGAATCGATTCTCAGCACCTACAAGAAGCCTGACGGCAGCCTGAGCATCGACGGGATCTTCTGCGCCAACGAATCATCGAGTTTCGCGGCGATGCGCGTGCTCCAGGACAATGGCTGGGCCGGCAAGCTGCACTTCGTCGGCTTCGATTCCTCCGAAAACCTGGTCAAGGGACTGCAGGAAGGGACGCTCGATGGGCTCGTGCTGCAGGATCCGGTGAAGATGGGTTATGTCGCGATCAAGACGCTGGTCGCGCACATCAAGGGCGAACCGGTCGAACGTCGCATCGACACAGGCGTGGCCGTCGCCACGCGCGAGAACATGGATAAACCGGGGATGAAAGAGCTGGTTCACCCCGACCTCGCGAAATGACGCAGCCGTCAGCCGCGCCGCCGCGTTTCGCGATGCGCGGCATCCGCAAGGCGTTTGGCGCAACCGTTGCGCTCGACGGCGTCGAGCTCTCCGTCTCAGAAGGAGAGATCTGCGGGTTAATCGGTCAGAACGGCGCCGGTAAGAGCACGCTGATGAGCATCCTGTCAGGGGCGCTCCTGCCCGATGCTGGTGAGATGTGGATCGACGGCCAGCCTTTCGCCCCGCATAGTCCGATCGATGCTCGCCGCGCCGGTGTGGCGATGATTTATCAGGAGCTATCGCTTGCGCCGCACCTGTCTGTGATGGAGAACATCATGATGGGCGCCGAGCCGATGCGCTTCGGCCTGGTGGACTGGCCGCGGATGAGGGAGATGGCGAAGCAGGCGCTCGGAGCGCTCGGCCACACCGACATTTCACCCGACGCGACGGTCGGCAGTCTCTCCGTCGCCGCCCAGCAGATCGTTGAAATCGCCCGCGCGATCGCCGTTGGATCGCGAGTGCTGGTGCTCGACGAACCGACCAGCAGTCTCGGTCGTGCGGACGTCGAGCACCTGTTTGATCTGCTTCGCCATCTCAAGTCGCAGGGTCACGCCATCGTCTATATCTCTCACTTCATTGAAGAGGTGAAGACCGTTGCCGATCGATTCATCGTGCTTCGAGACGGCCGCAACGCGGGGGGAGACGCCACGGCGTCGGCCACGCACGACGACATCGTCGCGCTGATGGTCGGGCAGGCGGTCGATAACCTGTTTCCACGTTCTCCGCGACGCAGAGGCGAGGCGATTCTCGAGGTGAGCGCTCTCGAGCCAGGATCCGCGTCGTTCACCTTGCATCGCGGCGAGATCTTTGGAATTGCCGGGGTTCTCGGATCAGGGCGCACCCACCTGTTACGGACGCTGTTCGGGCTCGAACCGGTTCGCAGCGGACGCGTCCGCATCGGCGTGTATTCCGGAGTGGCGCGGCCGCATGAACGGTGGATGCAGGGAATGGGACTCTTGAGCGAGGACCGGAAGGAAGAAGGTCTCGCGCTGACCCTCGACGTCGCCGACAACGTGACGATGAGCAAGCTCTCGCCCTTTGGGCCAGCCGGGCTCGTGTTTCCATCGCGGCAGCACACCGCGGCGGCACGATGGATCTCGGAGCTGGCGATCAAGTGCGCGGGCCCTTTTCAAAAGGCTGGCGAGCTCTCAGGCGGCAATCAGCAGAAGATCGCGATCGCACGGCTGCTGCATCACGACGTCGACATCCTCGTTCTCGACGAACCGACGCGCGGAATCGACGTCGGCAGCAAGGCGCAGATTTACCGCCTGATCGACGCGCTGGTTGCCGACGCGCCGGATCATCAGCCGCGTGCCGTGCTCATGGTGAGCAGTTACCTTCCGGAACTGCTCGGCCTGTGTGATCGGATCGCCGTCATGCAGAGGGGGCGTCTGGGTGAAGCCGTGCCGGCCGACTCGCTCACCGAACACGATCTGATGATGGCCGTTACCGGCGGAACCGCGGCATGACGACACGGTCGCTCGTCGAACGGGCAGGAACGTTCGTCGGCCTGGTGCTGGTCGCGATCATCTTCGGCCTGCTGGTCGGACCCCAGTTCTTTGCCCCCACGAATCTCGAGCTGATGGCCCGTCAGATGGCCATCGTCAGCGTCGCCGCCGTCGGCATGACGATCGTCATCGTCTCCGGCGGCATCGATCTGTCCGTGGGATCGATGATTGCCCTCGTTACGGTCGTGATTGCGCAACTCCTGCGAATGGGACTGAGTCCGCTGCTCGCGGCGCTTGGTGGTATCGGGACTGCTGCGTTGTGCGGGTTCGTCAATGGGGTGCTGATCACGCAGCTGCGGGTCGTGCCCTTCATCGTCACGCTCGGGACCATGCTCGTGATCCGCGGTGCGGCCAAAGGGTTGGGGGAGGAGCGTCGAATCGAGGCACCGGCGACGTGGTTGAACGATCTGCTTCGCGTGACGCGCGGCGAATCATTTCTGCCGTCGGGCATCTGGGCGGTGATCGCGCTTTCCGTGCTCATAGCGCTGCTTCTGCGGTACACCCGACTCGGCCGTCACGTGTTTGCGATTGGATCGAATGAGCGCATGGCGCGGCTCTGTGGCGTCGCGATCACTCGAACCAAGGTGTTGATCTATGCGCTCTCGGCCGCGCTGGTCGGTGTCGCCGGTCTGCTGCAGTTCTCGAAGCTGTCGGTCGGTGATCCGACGGTCGCCGTCGGCCTGGAGCTCGACGTGATCGCAGCAGTCATCATTGGCGGAGGCAGCCTTCTTGGCGGGCGGGGCACGGTGGCCGGAACGTTGATCGGCGCGGCAATCATGACCGTCATTCAGATTGGGTGTTCGCAAAAGGGATTGGCGAACTGGGTGCAGCAGATTGTCACGGGAGGGATCATCGTGGCGGCGGTAGCGTTGGATCGCATTCGGAGCCGGGTGTAAAACTCAGAAAAGGAGGCTGGCACTTTCCCGCGAAAGTGCCAGCCTCCTTTTGTTCGTCGTTTCTTCGCCGACGCTGGGGAAGCTTCAGCTAGTCAGTAGTTTATGGGGTCGGTTCGGCCGGCGTGTTTGGCGCTTACGGCTGTTGGTTTCGGCGCAAATTGGTTCAACAAGGAGGCTGGCACTTTCCTGGGAAAGTGCCAGCCTCCTTTGCGGGGCCGGTTGCCATTGGAAGCGAACGTTCATGAAGATTCGAGATCTGGAAATCATCGACTTGCGCTTTCCCACCTCGCGCACCGCGGATGGCACGGACGCCATGCACCCGGATCCGGACTACTCCGCGGCTTATGTCATCTTGAAGACCGACGAAGATCTCGAGGGGCATGGCTTCACCTTCACGATCGGCCGTGGCAACGAGGTCTGCGTCGAGGCGATCCGCGCATTCCGTTCCCTCGTCGTCGGGCGCACGCTCGAAGAGATCACCGCCGAGCCCGCGGCGTTCTGGCGTGAGCTCGCGTCAGACGGCCAGCTCCGATGGCTCGGCCCGGAAAAGGGCGTCATTCACATCTCGATGGCGGCGATCGTCAATGCCATCTGGGATTTGCACGCCAAACAGGCGCGAAAGCCAGTCTGGAAACTGCTCGCGGACATGACGCCGAAGCAGATTGTGGATTGCATTGATTTCCGGTACATCAGCGACGCGCTGACGCGCGACGAGGCGATTGACATCCTGAGCAGGCAGGAGAGGGGGAGAGCGGAGCGGGAAGCGCAGCTTCTCCGCGATGGCTACCCCGCCTACACCACGTCCGCCGGGTGGATCGGCTATTCGGACGAAAAGATTCGTCATCTCTGCCGGGAAGCGATCGCGGAAGGATGGACGCACTTCAAGGTCAAAGTTGGCGCGTCGGTTGAGGACGATCGTGCCCGCGTCGGACTCGTCCGTCAGGAGATCGGAACGCAGAACAAGCTGATGATCGACGCCAATCAGCG